>Ga0187833_10003872_pt1 | contig 14881 bp, 14 predicted proteins | sample ETNtaG_37_FD_167968 | JGI IMG/M metagenome (GOLD analysis project Ga0187833, IMG submission 167968) | Marine microbial and viral communities from oxygen minimum zone, Eastern Pacific Ocean - ETNP2014_SV_400_PacBio MetaG (Illumina Assembly) | ecosystem: Environmental > Aquatic > Marine > Hypoxic... | reverse complement strand
TAGGGATGACAGGAGTGATGTGAAACAGACAACGACAGGGTTTCGAGGGCCGCTGATGGTGCAATCCCTCACCTCTGCTAAAAGCAAATTCCTATCCCTCAAATTCCTATCCCTAGCTTGAATACACTCTTGAAAGTATGCGTAAATTTTGTAAAAATAACAAAATACCATACCCCTCATTTATTGTTGTACAAGTAGGAACAAGGGTAATGGAGATGCGTAATGTTGGCTCTTTCGATTCACCAATAAGAGTTATCAATGAATTGCCGCCAGAGATTCAAATTCCGCAAATGATAGAAATATGTAATCAATATGGAATTTTTATGAAAGAGCATAATACTGATTATCTTTCAACCGATTCATTAAGATGGCAACCGAGATTAGGTATACATGCTGCCAACGTTGCACCAGAGTTTGGTGTGGCAGAAACTAAAGCGTTTATTCATGTGTTGGAAGAAAATAATCTTTACGAAATTCTAGATGAATTTTTACGTATCTCATATGATTCTAATAAATGGCAAAAATGGATGCTAAATGATACAAATTCAAAAGACAAAGATAGGTCCATTATTGCCGGACACTATATTTTTTCTTCTGACGAGTGTGTTGAGCTGAAAAAACAGGCTAAGCTAAGAATTAAAGGTTTGGATGAGTATTTAAAAAACAAGGTAAAAGGTAGTATTTTTAGATATATGAATGCATTTAACCTGACATAGTGCTATGAAAAAAACAGCAACAATAATATTAAATAGAAATCTACCGGAAGAGACAGATAGACTAGTAGAACATTTAGTTAAATTTGATAATGTCTATACAGATATCTTTGTTATTGAGGCTGGATCAGAAAAGATAAATTTGTCTAAATATTATACTTGGTATGTAGATAGCAGCGATGTAATGGAGAATGGTTTGAGGTATTTAAGAGGTATGAATTATGGATTATTACAGCTATGGAGTGAAAATAAATGGGAAAAGTATCAGTCATTTTTTCTTATTACTAATGATACTAAACTCCCCAAGGGTCAAGATACTATTAAAACACTTCAGATATTATTGGTTTATACACAATAATGCTTATTTTTTACGTAGAGAGTTTGTGGACCAGCTTATTAATACAGACAAACCAAACTATATGGATTTTTTATTTGATGGTAGCAACTTTAGGGGCTATTTATCTGAAAGTGAAGTTATTGCTAAAGCTTATGCAAATGATTGGGCTGCAGCAATTACTACAAAGGTATATACTGAGGAAGATGAGTCTTATTTATTGGATAAAAGCTCTATTATTAAGACAGAGTCATATAGTGAAAATATGAAACTTTATATAGAAGAAGGTTTGAAATGGATGCATAAAAAATACGGTTTTAATAGCAGGTGGCAGATGATGCAATATGTAAAACTATTTTATGATCAATTTTTTGTATATTATCCAGAATGTAAAAAATATAAGGTTTAAGTAAGTGTATGACGTCTTTTTTTTTAAAAAAAGAAAATATGCTGTATGTGATGTCACTTCCTCTCAGTGTGTTAATACCTGTAGTTGCTCTATTGCTATACAACCATGAGTCGCTAATATCAATCGTTTCTATTGCTTTATATGTTGTTGTTGCCATTATTACTATTCCGGTGATGGCAATCATGTCTAGATATACAGAAAACTATAAACATATCATTTTAAGTTTGATAATTTTTTTGTTTATCTATGTTATGTTTTTTCCAACTCAAGTACCTAAGTCAGAATACATACCGTTTGGTTCTGTTGGATTTACAGTAGTTATTATTACTATACTAACAATATTATTTACCTTCTTAAAAGAGCATATAGAAAGATTGGTATTTATAATATTGATAGTTACTTTAGTTGTGACTATTGTAATTCCAGATCGCTCGGAAAGAAAAATTCAGATAGATGAGTATGAATTGAGTAATCAAGAACTTTCTAATGAGAAGCAAAGATATATTCATATAATTCTCGACCAGCATATTGGATTAGAAGGGATTACTGTAGATGATCAAAACGACGAAATGTATGTTGATGGTTTGGTTGATAGTTATATCAATTATGAATTTGATTTATATTCTAAAGCATATACAAAATTTTATCAAACCAAATTGTCAATACCGAGTATCTTAAATTTTTCATCAACCAATGAGGTGTTCATTAATAATTATGATTTGGAACCGCCCCTCATTAAATTGAAGAAAAATAAACTATTTGATTACCTAGCTAACAATAATTATAGAATAAATGTGTATGGTGATTATTTAGGTTACTGTGATTCAATTTATCCAATAAAGAAGTGTGTTCGGTATAGAAGAACTATTTTATTTAATGAAACAGAAAGCAATCTCAATAAAATTTTTCTTGTTATCGATAATTTACTACAAAGATATAGATTGTTAAATATTTATCGTAAGCTTTCTGAAAGTAAGTTGGGAGTTTATGCATTTCTGCCCAAGTATAACTGGAACCCTCCTGTTGTTGATAGTCACACATCGGCATCTTTGGATGTATTTGAAATCCTCAAAAATGATATACTTAATTCTAAGCAAGGCGAAGCCTTTTTTGCGCATTTGGTTTTTCCCCATTCGCCTTATCTCTACAATAAAAACTGTGATTTGATTTATTTACACGGTTTTCATAAGAATAATGTTCCTTATGATAGATATTTATCTCAGGTAAAGTGTTCACAGAAAAAAGTAATAGAACTTATTGAACTTATGAATGAGGCCGGCATTTTAAGAGATAGTGTAGTTGTTATTCATTCGGATCATGGGCCTTATGATTTGATAGATAATGATAAGGATGAGAGAAAGTGGCGCAAGTATAGTGCATTTTTTGTAGTGCACACTCCCGAAAATGAAAAGAAAATAAATCACAAACTATATAACGATTATTTCACAGTATCATCTATACTAGGTTCTCTATTTGTTAACAATTTAAAAAGAGTTGATAATGAAGCTCTAATAGAACAAAGTAGAAACACGAAGAGTGTTTATGTGCTTGATGCGCAGACATTAAGAGTGAACGATTTATTGCTAGAGGATTTTTCCAAAGGTCATACTAAAAACTAAGTGGATTGTCCAATTCAATGAGATACTGATAATCAAAATAATTAAAGTTTGAAAATAAAGCAACTATAGTTTAGTTGCTTGCTCAAAAGGAAGGCTTGTATGTTATATATTTCAGCAGGGTTTTTTGTGTTGCTGCCAGGTATTGCATATGCATATTTGGATCCAGGCACAGGAAGTATTATAATTCAATCAATTATTGCTTTTATAGCAGCCGGATTCTATGCAGTCAGCGTTTATTGGCATAAAGTAAAATCTTTTAGAGGTAAATCAGTGAAAGAAGTTTATGTAGGTATGAGTGCAGATCTAGTTCATCCTGGTCATATTAATATTTTAAGGGAAGCAGCAAAATTAGGCAATATCACAATTGGTCTTTTGACGGACTCAGCAATTGCAAGTTATAAGAGACTCCCTTACATGAATTATGATCAAAGAAAAGAGGTTATAGAGAATATCAAAGGAGTTGTAAAAGTAATCCCACAAGAAACTTTAGATTATTCGGATAACTTAAGACTAATAAAGCCAGATATTGTAGTACATGGTGATGACTGGAAAGAGGGAATTCAAAAATTTACACGTCAGCAGGTTATAGAAACCTTAAAAGAATGGGGTGGAGAGTTAATTGAAATTAAATATACTCAAGGAATTTCATCTACTCAATTAAATGAAGTAATAAAGGATATAGGGACAACTCCTAATTTGAGATTGGCTTATTTGAGGCGTTTGTTAAATACTAAACCTTTGATTCGCGTTAATGAAGTTCATAATGGCTTGTCAGGCCTAATTACAGAAAAAACCAAAGTAGAAAGAGATGGTCAGATGATTGAATTTGATGTTATGTGGTCAAGTAGTTTAACAGACTCAACAGCAAAAGGAAAACCTGACATTGAGGCTGTGGATATGACTTCAAGAATGTCATCAGTTAATGATATATTTGATGTTACGACCAAGCCAATGATTTTTGATGCAGATACAGGAGGTAAAACGGAACATTTTACATTTACAGTTAGATCTTTAGAAAGATTGGGTGTGTCAGCAGTTGTAATCGAAGATAAAGTTGGTCTAAAGAAAAACTCTCTATTTGGAAATGATGTTACGCAGTCACAAGACTCTATAGATAATTTCCAGTATAAAATCCGTGCAGGAAAATCCTCACAAGTTACTGAAGATTTTATGATTATTTCAAGAATTGAAAGCTTGATATTAGAAGCAGGCATGCAAGATGCTATGGATAGAGCTGTAGCTTATATGGAAGCGGGTACTGACGCTATAATGATCCATAGCAGACTAAAAGAGCCGAATGAAATATTTGAATTTTGTGAAAAATATCACCAGTTAAGAAAAACAGTGCCACTGATGGTTGTTCCATCTAGTTTTAATGGAGTGACAGAAAATGAATGGTTAAATAGAGGTGTTAATATTGTTTGTTATGCAAATCAAATGCTTCGAAGCGCCTATCCTGCAATGCAAAGTGTTGCAGAATCTATATTAAAGCATGGGCGTTCATTAGAATGTGAGGATGCCTGTTTGTCTATTAATGAAATTCTAGAGTTAATTCCTGGAACTAAATAATGCTTAACCCGAAATTATTCTTTAATAATCTGAAAAAAGAAAATATAATTTTTTTTTCTGGTGTTCCTGATTCTCTGTTAATAAATATTTGTAACTATATTTCTGATAATACTGCTGACAATGCTCACATCATTGCGGCAAATGAAGGTAATGCGCTATCCATCGGCATTGGTTATCATTTAGCTACGAAAAATTTGCCGTTAGTTTATATGCAAAATTCTGGATTAGGAAATATTATTAATCCTTTATTGTCACTTGCAGATCAAGATGTTTATTCTATTCCAATGCTATTAATGATTGGTTGGAGAGGAGAGCCAGATATGCCTGATGAGCCGCAACATAAGAAGCAAGGAAGAATAACATTAGAATTATTAGAGTCTATGGAAATACCTTTTTACATATTATCATCTGATACTAGCGATGAAGAAGCCAATCAAATTATTCAAGAGGCAGTTATTTATGCAAAAGACAATAATTCACCATATGTATTGTTAGTGAAAAAAGGTACCTATACTAACTATATATTAAAAACTCATATTCGGTCTGATTCTACTCTTTATAGAGAAGAGGCTATCAAGTTAATTGTTAATAGCTTGAATGATTTAGACATTGTAGTTTCAACAACGGGTTTTGCTTCTAGAGAATTGTTTGAGTATAGGGAGACCTTGGGGCAAGGCCATAAAAAGGATTTCTTAACTATAGGCGGAATGGGTCATGCGAGTCAGATTGCCCTTGGTATTGCTCTGCAAAAACCAAATAGACTAGTTTATTGTCTTGATGGTGATGGCTCAATATTAATGCATATGGGCTCATTGGCCATTAATGGAAATGCTAATTGTGATAATTTAAAACATATTGTTTTAAACAACGGCTCTCATGACTCAGTTGGTGGTCAGCCGACGGTGGCTCTTCAAATTGACCTTAAATCAATTGCAACTTCTATGGGCTATGATAAAGTCATTCAAGCTAGTAATAAATCTGATGTAAAAGGTGCTTTAAAAGAATTGCAAAAATTTAAAGGTAAAGTTTTGTTAGAAATTATTATAAAGAAAGGCTCAAGATCTGACTTAGGTAGACCAACAATAACACCCTATGAAAATAAAAAGGCATTTATGGAGTTTATCAAATAGTTATGCAGGAGGAGTATATAGGAGAAGGTAGCCTTAAGAATCTTAAGAAGGTTATAAAGAAAATAAATGCAAAAAATATTTTACTCCTCACAGGAAAAAAATCATATAGTATTTCCGGTGCAAAAAGTAAGATAACTCCTTTTTTAAAGGGTTTAGAAGTTATTATATTTAATGATTTTGAGGTTAATCCTAAGATAGAGAATGTTCACTCTGGAATTAACCTAGTTATAAATGAAAGTCCTGACTTAATAATAGCAGTTGGTGGTGGAACTGTTATTGATATGGGAAAACTAATAAATATTTTGTCAGCGCAAAAAGAACATGCTTCTATAAATATAATTAATGATTCTAGTCTGATAAACAATAAAGGATTAGCACCTTTGATAGCTATTCCTACAACATTAGGAACTGGTAGCGAGGCAACTCATTTTGCAGTAGTGTATGTTGACAAAAAAAAGTATTCACTAGCCCATGAATTTATGTTGCCTGATTATGTCATTGTAGATCCTTCACTTTCATATAATTTGCCAAAAAATATAGCAGCATCTTCAGCCATAGATGCACTGAGTCAGGCAGTTGAATCATACTGGGCAGTTGGTTCTACTATTGAAAGTCAACGCTATGCTAAACAATCTATTGAAATCATATTGGATTCAATAGAGGGGGCTGTAATTGACATGGATACCAGCGCAAGAAATGCAATGGCTCTAGCTGCTAATCTTTCTGGTAAGGCAATTAATATTTCTAAAACAACTGCACCACACGCAATATCCTACCCGATAAGTACTTATTTTAATGTTCCTCATGGCCATGCTGTTGGGCTTTTATTAGGTTCCTTTTTTGTGATTAATTCTGATTTAGAGTGTTATGGAATTAATGATCCAAGAGGAACATCATATTTAACTAAAACAATAAATCAATTGTTTAACTTTTTTGGAACAGATAATCCGTTAGATTGTAAATTAGCATGGTATAAGTTAATGAGTGATATTGGCCTTCAAACTAATATTTCTAAGTTAGGAGTCAACACAACGAATGATATTGATTTGATCTGTGATAACGTAAATTTGGAAAGATTAAATAATAATCCAGTAATAGTTAATGACGAAACGTTAAAAGATATTCTAAAATCCCTATTTTAAATAGCGTGATTAAATTATTAAGAAATAAATTGAATGATAGTTGATGCTTAAAACTTTAAAATATATGGCAAAAGCAATAGAATTTATGCGTTTGCCAGAAGAGATGCGTAGAGTTGTTTTCTACTCTGAAGGCAAAAGCTATTGGCCACTTTTTAAAGGTCTAATTGATGGAATTCTTGATCGGTCAGAGTTGAATGTTTGTTATATAACTTCTGGAAAAGATGATCCTGGTTGTGAATATAGTAATAATCAGTACAAATCATTTGTTATAGATAATGGATATGTTCGTAATTGGCTCTTTGAGAACATACAAACAGATATATTCATTATGACAATGCCAGATCTTAATCAATATCAGGTAAAAAGATCTAAGTACCCTGTTCATTATATTTATATACAACATGCGTTAATGAGTTTGCATATGGCATATCGGCAAGGCGCATTTGATTGGTTTGACACAGTGTTTTGCGCAGGCCCACACCATGTTCACGAAATTCGTTGTCTTGAGAAAAGATATAATTTAAAGCAAAAAAAAATACTTGAGCATGGTTATGCTAGATTGGACTCTATCATAAAGCATAAGCAACTAAAAAAAGTTGGTAATAAAATCAAACATGCTCTATTTGCCCCAACTTGGGGTCCTAATGCAGCTATTGAGTCGGGTTTGGGAAAGAAAGTTGTGGAGAAACTTTTATCATTCGGATATAAGGTTACTTTTCGGCCTCATCCTGAAACTTTAAAGTCTTCTATAAAAAAAATTAACGAAATAATCAGTAAATATTCCAATAATAAAATGTTTGTTTATGATCGATGTGTTTCCTCTTTAAATTCATTTTATCAATCTGATTTTATGATTAGTGATTGGTCAGGTGCAGCACTTGAATACTCGCTCGGATTAAATAAATCAGTGGTATTTCTTGATTTACCAAAAAAGATTAATAATCCAAAATACAAAGAGATTAATGTTGTACCTTTAGAGGTTTTAATCAGAGAAAAGATTGGTGTTATTGTTGGAATAGATGACCTCACTCCTTCATTAATTAACTCATTGTCTTATACTCAATTGGATTTAAGTAAATATATTTTTAATATTGGAAAATCTGATTTTTATGGTGTTAAATATATATTAGATTTGATGGATGATCTTTGCAATAAAAAAGCAAACTAAGATTTACCATGATTATTAATAATTTGAGCTAAAGATGTTAGTTTTAACGTTTGCATATTAAAATAAAGATGTAATTACTTAATTACACACAAACTCTAAAAATAAATTAGGAAAATTATTTTGAAAAAAATTGAAAAACCTTGGGGAAGTGAGGAAGTTATAGAAGTGAATGACCGCTATATGTTGAAAAAACTAACTATGTGGAAAGGACATCGTTGTAGTCTTCAATATCACAATCATAAAAAAGAGACGATTTATGTTTTGAGTGGAAAATTACGAATTATCTCTGGTCCAAATCAAGATGATTTGACTGGTAAAATCTATACAACAGGCGATACAATTACCATAGCATCTGGCATTGTTCATCGTATGGAAGGTGTTGAGGATAGTGTTTTCTTAGAGGCCAGCACTCCAGAAATGAATGATGTAGTACGTTTAGTGGATGATTATCAGAGAGATTAATTAGATGGGATATCGCGTTGTTATTCCTACTGCCGGAATTGGGTCTCGCTTAAATGAGCTAACTAAATATATCAATAAATCTTTGGTTAGTATTGCTAATCGTCCAACTATTTCACATTTAATAGAGCAATTCCCCAATGATTGTGAATTTGTTATTGCTCTAGGCCATAAGGGAAATCTTGTCCAAGATTTTCTAGAGCTTACTTATCCTAACAGGGTATTTTATTTTGTAAATATTGACCCATATGAAGGTAGCGGTTCAGGTCTCGGACTGAGTCTTCTTGCTTGTGAAAATTTCTTGCAAGAACCTTTTGTTTTCATATCATGTGATACATTAGTTAAAGGTTATATTAGAGAGCCTAATCATAATTGGATGGGTTTTACAATGGTAGATAATTTGACTCAATATCGTACCTTGTTTATAGAATATAATAAAATATCTAAGATTTTTGAAAAAGGCGTTTTTAAAAAAAATCTTCATGCATATATAGGTCTTGCAGGGATTTATGATTATCAGATCTTTTGGAATACAATGCATGATGGGCATGATAATGCTATCAAGCAAGGCGAATCATATGGAATGAAATCTATTATTGCCAACTCAAATGTTGTGCCCTATGAGTTTGAATGGTTCGACATGGGTAATCCTAAATCGCTTTCGCAAACTCGTAAGGCATATCAAGATAGTCATCAGCCAAATATTCTTGAAAAAGCAAATGAAGCAATTTGGTTTATAGACAGTAATGTCGTGAAATTTTCAGATGATAAGAGTTTTATATCTAATCGGGTTAAAAGAGCGGAAGATTTGAAAGGTTTTGTACCTGAAGTTTATAACCAAAGACCCAACATGTATTGTTATAAAAAAATTGAAGCAAAAGTATTATCAGATGTAATCACTATACCTATATTTGATAAATTATTGATACATAGTCAAAATTTTTGGTTAAAGCGAAACTTAACAGATGATCAAGAATTAGAATTTAATCATAGTTGTTTAAAATTTTATCGAGATAAAACATTAGATAGAATTCAAAAATTTTATAATAATTTCAATAAATTTGATAATGATGAAATTATTAATGGTGAAGAAATGCCATTATTGAAAGATTTAATGAATTCAATTGATTGGGAATGGATGAGTAAAGGTGTGGCAGTGCGTTTTCATGGTGATTTTCATTTTGAAAATATATTGTGGTCAGAAGTCAATAATGAGTTCACTTTTTTAGATTGGAGGCAAGATTTTGCTGGAAATTTGACAAATGGCGATATTTATTATGACTTAGCAAAACTAATGCATGGAATTATAGTAAATCATGAAATTATTGCTACTGATCAGTATTCAGTATCATGGACTAAAGATGAAATAAAATACTATTTACAACGCAAACCAGTATTAGTTGAATGTGAAAAAAGATTTAGTAAATTAATACTAACTCTGGGATATGATTTGCGCAAAGTTAAAGTTTTGACTGCGTTAATTTATTTAAATATAGCCGCCTTACATCATTTTCCATATTCACTCTTTTTGTATGGGTTAGGCAAAAAAATGTTAAAGAATGAGATAGAAAAAAAATATGAATTTAGTATCTAGATATGAAAATGTAATCGACCAAATAGAAGATTTAGAGGCTCTTAATACATTAAAAAACTTCCCGGTATTTATGGGCTGTGTTGAACATAAAATGGAAGAAGATATAACTGCAGATATGAAATGGTTTATCTCTAAGGGTAATGGGATGTTACAACTTACTAATTTGATTCCGCTAGATCTGCTTTACCAAGCAGATCACGATGCTGGAGTTGTTGGCTCAATATGGTTGGAGCATCACCAGGAATTTGCAAGTTTTATTAATAAAATTAAACCAAAATCTGTACTTGAGATTGGTGGTGCGCATGGTATTTTAAGTAGAGAATATAGAAAGGAAAACTCAATTGATTGGATTATAGTAGAGCCCAATCCATTTCCTGTAGAAGGTGTTGACGTTGAATTTATTAAGGGATTTTTTGATGATAAATTTACTATTGATAACGAGGTTGATACCATTATTCACTCACATGTCTTTGAGCATATCTACTTTCCAGATCAATTTTTAAATAGTATTTCTAGATTTCTAAAGGATGGGCAAAATTTAATCTTCAGTCTTCCAAATATGGAAGAGATGCTTAAGAGAAATTATACAAATTGCCTTAACTTTGAACATACTTTTTTTATTACTGAGCCTTATATAGAATATTTATTATCAAAACAAGGTTTTCGTCAAATTGATAAAAAATATTTTAAAGAAGATCATAGTATTTTTTATGCTTATGTAAAAGATACTCAGCAAAAAGTCATTGAATTACCTCGTGATCTATACAAGCACAATAAAAAAATCTACCTTGATTATGTAGAATATCATGCTAAATTAATTTTAAGACTTAATGAGAAAATTAATCAAACACCTAAAGAGCAGTCAATATATTTATTTGGTGCCCATGTTTTTTCACAATATCTAATTGAATGTGGGCTTGATACAACTAGAATTGTATGTTTGTTAGATAATGATTTTAATAAGCAAGGTAAAAGACTTTATGGAACCAGCATGAAGGTCAAATCGCCAAAAATTTTATCTAGTGAAATAAAACCCATAATAATTCTTAAAGCTGGTGTGTACAGTGATGAAATAAGAAGTGATATATTAAATAATATTAATTCATCGGCTATTTTTTGGGAGTGATTTTTAGATGAAATACGACTTTACTATTTTCTTTACATTTTTTGCTGATGGCGATATTAGAAGAAAATATATTGAGATTGCCTTAAGAACTTTATTTGATAAAAATTATAAGGATGTCCCAGTTATCGTTATAGATGCATCTTCAGCTGATTATTCAAAAAAAAATAAGAATCTCTTTTCAGGTTTCTCTAACTTAACATATATTCATGATGAAGAAGTTAATCCATTTAAAAGATGTGAAAAATATTTACATCTTATTACTACACCATTTACTTTAAGATTATTAGAAGATTGTGCTTATATCAATTTAGGGAAAGATAATTTTTTATTTATTAATAATGATATTTCGTTGATGCGGCGAAATAAAAAAATCAATGTAATACAGTATCCCATTATTGACGAGCAAAAATTTACTGTGCAAGGTAATACTGTTTATTACCCTTCAACTAAGTTCGAAGATAAGGTTTTATTGGATGACGAAGGGTATGCGTATTATGATCGTTCGCAAGAGAGAAGGATATACCACTACTTGTGTAATAATATTTTATATAGAACAAATTTCTTCTTAAAACATTGGAAATACATTGCATCAAAATATGATAACCATAGTAGCGCAGAATCTGGAGATAGAAGTAATAGTTTTTATAAATTTTTGTCAAAAATTAAATATCTATCCAGCTTGACTAGATTATTTGTTAGATTAATTGAAAAAACACTATACTCAAAATCTATTATTAGCAATATTTTTATAACAGAGACAATGTTAAAGGCTGAAGTTGTTCATATAGGCTATTACAGTACTGAAGTTAATAGTAGTAGTAATGTTGTTAGACAGCTAGCTGGAAGTAATCCTGAGGGTACAGTTTCGGTATTGCAGAACCTTAAAGTTTTTAATGATATTAAGCTACTTGATAATATTAGTTTTCAAAGTGACAAATCATTGTGAATAATTATTTTATTTTTTACTAAAGAGAAAATCATAAATGAATAAAAAGTGGATAGTTATTACATCAATTCAAAACTATAAAAAGGCATTAGAGCAATTTGACAATCAAAAGGATTGGAAATTGATAGTTGTGGGAGATAGAAAAGGGCCAGATAAAAATCCTATAAATAATGGAGTTTTTCTTCATATTGACCAACAGAAAGAATTAGGCTATAAATATGCTGAAAAATGCCCAGAAAATCACTATTCTAGGAAAAATATTGGATATTTGAGCGCATTTCAAAATAATGCTGAAGTTATTGCTGAATCCGATGATGATAACCTGCCAATGAAGGACTGGGGTGTTGGTGTAGATTTTTCGGTTCGTGATTTGCATAAAGTTTTTGGTAATGGATTTTATAATGTGTATGAGAGTTTTACTGATAAGCATATATGGCCAAGAGGATATCCTTTAAATCATATTAAGACAAGCAACCCGTCTATTTCACACAAAAAGTCTTCTTCGAATGTTGCCGTTTGGCAGGGATTGGCAGATAAGGATCCTGATGTTGATGCAATTTATAGATTAACTCTTGGAGAGGAGGTTTGCTTTAATTCTGGCGAGATAGTCCTTGGTGAAGGGGTTTATTGCCCATTTAACTCGCAAAATACATTTTGGCGTAAAAGCGCATTTTTATTTATGTATCTCCCAAGTACTGTGGCATTTAGGTATACAGATATCCTAAGGGGGTATGTATGCCAATGTTTACTTTGGAAAAATAAAGAGAATCTTGGTTTTTTAACACCATCTGTTATACAAGAGCGTAATCCGCATGATTTACAGGAGGATTTCATTGGAGAAATTTCAATGTATACATCAGTCAATAAGGTAATTAATCTCCTATCCAATATTGATATAAAAGGACTAAATGATAAGGATGCTATGATTAAAGTGTATACAGAATTAAATATAATTGGAGTAGTTGAAAGTAATGAGATAGTTCTTCTTAAATTATGGTTAGCAGATGCGGAAAGATTACTCAAAAAATAGAGTAAACATCTTAATTGCTTGCGATACAAATAATTCTAGACCATGGTTTAGGGATAGAATTCCAAGTATCAAAAAGGCTGCATTTGAATTAGAGTGGAATATAGAAGTAGTAGATTTATATAGTTTATTTGGCGAACATAAATACAAGCCTACAAATATAGAAGATAGAGAAAAATTTCTTCAGTCTGCTAATATTCTTAAAATTAATAATAATTTCAAAGAATTTGTTTTTAAAAAACAGCCAAATGTTTTACTACTAGGGACAGTTGATAATTATAAAGATTTCTTATTAGTAAGGACTTTATCAGAAATTCAAAAAAGTGGTGTTTTTGTGTCTGGAATTCTTGGAGATGATGAATTTAATCATTTTCAAAATAGATTTTTTATTGGCTGGTTTGACTCATTTGTGGCTTATGTAAAGTCAATTGTTCAATATTATGAGGATTTTAATTTATCAAAAGGATATTATTTTCCTAACAGCTGTTATTTAGGCAATAAAAAGTTCTCAAGTTTTTCTCAAGATACAAAATATGATGCCATTTTAATTGGCGCTCCAATAGCAAATAGGCCAGCTATGATTACAGCACTAATTGATGCAGGCTTAAGAGTTGCAATTTATGGCAGTAATAAGTGGATTAAATATAATCATCTAAGAGGTAATTATTTTGGTTTTGTACCAGCTGAGGATTTTAATGAAGTGCTACTTAGTTCTAAAATAGTCTTAGCATTTTTAGAATATGATATTGACGGTTCTCTACATATGAATACTAAGATTTGGGAAGCTGTTAGAGTCGCACGACTGCCTATTGCGACTAAGTATGAACCACTAATTAATGACTATGGCCTTACTCATGAAGATAATATTGTTCTATATGAGTCTGACAAACACCTTGTAGATTTAGTCTTGTATTATTCAAATAATGACGAAGAAAGAATTAATATTGCAATGAAACTTTTTGAGAAAGTTCAAAATGAGTTTGATTATTTCATTCTCTACAAAGATTTGTTTACAAATTTGATGCATGATGCTTTGAATTCACATCAGAAAAATTCAAGACTATTGCAGACAAAAGAAAATCTTAAAGAAAAGTTGAATCGCCTAGGTGCATTCTATATTAACTCCAATATAAGTGAAATAGATCCTCAAATAATAAATATTATTAAGATTGCAAAAAAAACTCTTCCAGCAAAAGTAATTTTTGTTAATCGTATAGAAAATGGAAGAGGGATTAGGCAAATATGGCCTTTTATTAGCTTTGATTCAATTATTTCATTGACCCCGATTAGTGGAAAAATAGGATTATTATTGAAATTATTTATTGCATTTTTTAGAAAAGATCTTATTCATGTTCAGCAGTTTCTAGTGATTTCTGAAAAACGCTCAATAATCGGGTATATTAACACTGCCATTTATCGTATTGCAAATACCCGGCCTGGTTTGGCAATAAAATCGATGTTACGTTGATAAATAGCGTTTTTAAGAAAGTTGGATTTAGGGCTAATGACTTTGTTTAATAGTGATTGTAAGAAAATCTAGTGTTATTGTTAACTTTAAATAATACTGACATTAAGTATATATAAATGAGAGGAGTTAAGTGAGTTTCTCTATAGTAGCTAAAGAAAAGTTAAGAAATAGAATAGA
>Ga0187833_10003871_pt1 | contig 14885 bp, 14 predicted proteins | sample ETNtaG_37_FD_167968 | JGI IMG/M metagenome (GOLD analysis project Ga0187833, IMG submission 167968) | Marine microbial and viral communities from oxygen minimum zone, Eastern Pacific Ocean - ETNP2014_SV_400_PacBio MetaG (Illumina Assembly) | ecosystem: Environmental > Aquatic > Marine > Hypoxic... | reverse complement strand
ATTTCTTCTTTTCTCTATTAACTCAACTATAAAACCCAAAGGTGATAAAAGAAAAACAATTTTTGCATTATTAAATGCAACTGCTTTTGCTGGCATTGTGATTGCAAATAATCCTTTTTTTATTAAATTATTAAAGTCCTTATTAAAATTTGATGTAATAAACGCTAAGTGATTAAGAATATTTTTTTTTGATCTAATAACATTGTTTACTGGACTATTCTTTCCAAAAGGAGCAACTAGTTCATAACAATTACCCCTTTTATCATACACAAACTGTATTTTAACTTTTAAAAACTTGTCATTAAAAATCTTTGATTTTTTTTTTACATTAAATATTTTTTTTAATTCCTTAATACCAAAAGGTATGTTTTTTACAAATATACCAATATGATCTAGATGATACATTAATTTTTCGATCCCTCTAAAATCAACCCATATGGGTTTTTATTAATTATTTTTTTAATTCCTTGCTCAAAATGCCTAACCCTAACAGAACTAACTGCAAATCTTCCAAGAGTACTGCATTTTAATTGTTTTTCCTTTAATAAAAGATTTTTTAGACTTTTTAAATAAATTTCTGACTTAATGCCTAGATTTCTTACATAAAAATCTGTAGTAATTTTTCTTCTTTTTTTATTCGTAACAATTTGTCCTAAAAATTTTTTTAAATATCTATAATTTACTTTTAGTTTTTGCTCAACGTAATGAGTGAATGTAATTCTATCAAAATTGCAAGCTAAACAGATAATTTTTCCATTTAATTTATGTAAAACATCAAAACATGATCCTTTACCAAAACTTGTTTTGAAGCTGCTATTTTCAAATTTTTTTGCATGCCTACCAACTGTCGCAACGCTAAACAAAGGGTTTTTTGATCTCATTATACCCTTTTTTTTTCTAAATTTTTCGCTAAACAAACCTATCTTGCTCGGTGAATTTATTACGTCATAAATTTCGTTGGTAGTAAAACTATAAGTATAGGTTGGAACAACAATTGTCCCAGTAGGTAAAAAAAAGTCTATTAAAATGTTAATAATATAATTAAGCATATCATGTTCATAAAAATTCAAATTATATTGTTCGGCTACTATGGCATCCGCATGTATCATAACAACATCGTTATGATTTACGTCAATTTTTTGTAAAACAGTTATTATATCTTTTGATATCATTTCATTTAATTTTCTTTTTAATAACTTTTTCAATTTGCCACAATGATTTAAGTTCTGACATTTCATTTATTGTAAATCTTATTTTAAATTTTTTTTCTAATGACATAAGAAAATTTAAATTACCAAGTGAATCCCAATCTTTAAAATCACCAACGAAATAATCTTTTTTTTTGTTTTTTATTTTAATTTTTGGAAATAGTTTTCTTAAAATATTTAAAATTTTATTTCTTAACATTTTTGAATACCTCTAAATTTTTGATAATAATTTTTTCAGTTTCACAAAAAAAATAATTGTCAATGCCAGCATCCAAATCATTAATATATTTTGGGATTAGAGGATTTTTTTCATTTATTTTTTTTAAGCCTTGGTCACTTAAAAAATTTTTCACAATAAAATTTTTTTTTGCAGGTATATATTCAGCGATAAGATATTTAATTTTTTTTTGTCTCAATTTATTAATTAAACTATTTAGCATCCACGACTCAAGATATCTTCCTATAACCCTACAGCTCATCAAAAAAGTATCGATTAAAGCTATTTTATTATTGATAATTTTAGCAATAACCAAACCTACAATTCCATGGTCACCATAATTATCACTTAAACTTACTAAAAACATTACATTTTCCTTTTTTTTTAACATAGCGTAAATATTTTTTTCCTCATGCCTTCTAGTAGTTAAATTAAACTGATTTGTTTTTTTTAGAAGTTGAATTGTTCGTGAAATATTACTTTCATTTACCGTAAGTATTTTTGGTTTAAGGTTAATACTCATTAAATATTTGCTAATATCTTTGGTTTGTTTTTTATCAGAGATAAATTTTGACCTAATTTTATATTGTATTTTTTTTTTCTTATCTTCCAGAGAAATTGTAAATTTTGAAAAACAATCCAGAGAATCAATCAAATTTGGCCATTGTGTAACATCATCTTTTAAATTTATAGTTTTTACGTCGGGCAATAGCCTAATAATCTTGTCACGTTCTATTGGGCTGTCATCCCAAAATACAAAACTATCTAAAGACAAACCAAGTTCTTGTGAAATTTCTTTGATATTTGAAAATTTTTCTTTCCAATTTACTTTAAAAGCTGTGATATCATCTTTTCTTAAAATCATCATTTGATGATTTTCAAAAACATCTAAAACATCATCAAGGTTATTTTTGCTTACTATTGCTAGCAATGTGCCTTCGTCATTTATTTTTTTTATTTTTTTTTGAAAATCCAAATAAGCCATACCAACACCATCCTGACCGAGTTTAATATTTTTTAGACCATCTTCTCCTATTACTCCACCCCAGAGGGTATTGTCGCAATCTAATATTAAAACTTTACTTGGTGGATACTTTATTCTTTCAAAAATCTTTGAAAGACATGACGACAAGGTGTTCAAACCATCATATGATAGTCGACAATGAATTAAATACCAATTTCTACTATCAAAGCTTTTTTTAATTCCATTATCATAAAAAATATTATCTAATTTAAAATAATACAAATTTTTATTAAGTTTTTTTAATTTTATCATTTCGTTTTCGAAGATTTTTTCTGCTTGATAAAATAATTCATCTGAACTAATAACTTTTACTATATTGGTACTAGTCCATGATGATGAACAAATGACAATTGGGTTATTAGAATTTCTACATCTATTTAAAATTAAATCTAAAATAGGTTTTATTATTTTTTTTATATCATTATCGTTTTGTAAATTTTTTATTATATCTTGAAAGAAAATTATAAAGACCAAATCTTCTTCTGTATTGCAATTAAGGAAGACATCTTGATAATTGCCATATTCAGAAAATTTTAATTGTCCAAATTTATTTAAATCTTTCCAAGCTTCGCTATTTGGAATTAAAAATGAAGTTGATGTAATATTAATTTTGTTTTTTAAAAAGCTCACAAAAAACTGTTTGTTTTAAATATTTATTAATTCGCTGATTTTTTTTCAATACTTTCGTAAATTAAGGGACTGTTTTTCTTTCTATAGGTAACCCTGGGTGCTCTACCAGCACTATCAAATGCAAGTTTCCTTTCCAATGTTGCTGGATTAGGATTGGTTTTCCAGTATTTAATTAGCATTTTATCAAATTTTTCTCTCCATTTATACAGATCATCTAGCGATATATTAAAAGGTTTAATGATAAACTCACCTTGTGATTGACTTATTGGAGTTTTCCAAAGTTCATCTAAATTCCAATTGTGTATAAACAGTTTGTTTTTGACAACCTGATTAAATAAATTCGTTCCAGGATGAGGCATTAACGTACCAACCGAAACCTTATCTAGCTGCAGCTCATCCATCATATCATACGTACTTTTTAAGGTTTCGTTTGTATCTTCGGGAAATCCCATAATAAATTGTCCAATTGACATAACTTTGTATTTTTTTAACAGCGCAGCAACTTCATATATTTTTTTTCTATCTAATATTTTTCCAATAACTTTATTTCGAATATAGTCATTTCCATGCTCAATGGCTAGGCTAGCACATACCAATCCTGCCTCAGCCATTTTCGCGACAACTTCTTCTCTAAGAGAATTTATCCAAAGACCATTGGGAGTATCAAAAATAATTTTAATTTTTCTTTTTAATATTTCATTACATATATCGATAATATGTGTTTTGTTCAATGTTAACTGATCATCCATAAAAGAAAAATAGTTAACGCCATAACTTTTGTTTAACAGCTCAATTTCATCAACGATTGTTTTGACTCTTCTTTTTCTGTGTTTTTTTCCCATTACCAAAAACATATCACAGAAATTACAAGATAATGGGCAGGCTCTTGATGAAAAAATTGCAGCTTTAAACTTTACTGGCAATTTTGGTGGGTTATAATAATGATCCAAATTCATTTCAAATTTATTTATATTTATTAAATCCCATGCTGGCATTGGTAATGAATTTAGATCTTCTATATAATTTTTTTTTCTATTAACTTTTACCGTTCCGTCTTTATCTCTATAAGCAAATGAATGAATAGAATTTAATAAATTTTCATTTTTTGCTTTAATGGAAGCGGCCAAGGCAATAATTGTATTTTCTCCTTCGCCTATAGCCACATAATCAATATTATTACAGTTTGTTAAAATTTCCCTATAAAATGTTGTTGGATGTATTCCACCTATAACAATTTTCAAATTAGGTGAATGAGATTTAATAGTTGTAGCAAATTCTAAAACGTCTGGAAAATTACCTGAAAATAAACAATTTATACCTACAAAATCAGGCTTATGTTCATTTAAACTATCAATAATAATTTTTTTGCAATAATCTAGATATTTCTTTTTTTGATTATGTACAACAGAATTGTTCAAATCAACTATGATTGGCTCGTAATTATTAACTCTAAGTATTGCCGCCAAATGTAAAAGAGCTGCTGATGGATAAAAATCTTCCCTATTCGGCAATTCTGCTGAGCGATCATAATTTAAATTAATATATGGTGCAATCAGAAGAACTTTCATAATTAATTGATATAAAGATACATGTTTTTTTGTCAATTAGTTAGCAAAAAAAATTACCAAATTATATATTTTATTAAAGATATAGATTTTTAGATGCCTTAAATGCTTAATTATTATATAAACGTCGCAACTATGATGCATAGAAGCGATTTCAGCTTTATTTAAATATTTTGAAGTATAAGAAAGCCACGTAGCCAATGTTAAGAGGAATCGTCAACCTTCTAGTCTGTTCTCAAACAAGAACTATGATCCCTAGAAATGTTTTCATTATAATATAATCCTTTATAAATATGCTTTCAGTATATGCAAATCGTCATATAGAATATTGCTATAGCTTATACTTTATTACAGATATTAATATGTATGTAAAAAAAAGTCGTTAGAAAATAGTTAAAAAAATGCAAATGCTGACCGCACCAATGGAACTTCTGGTAAGGATCAACAGTTGCTGGATGAAAAGATAGTATCAAAAAAATAAAAATTACATTTTATATATCAAAATCAATATTGCAAAAAAATTATATGCAAAAGCACTCCAAAATAAAATATATTCTTTAATTAAAGAATTCTATCACGATGCAGAAATCAACTTTTTCTTTAATAAAATTTTAAAAATTTTACTTGTTTGTCCAAATGAAAGTTTAATAAAATTTGAAATATCTGCCAGGTCATTTTTTCCATCAGCGTATTGAAGAAAATTCATAAAATTCACTGACTTTTTCTTATATTGGCTGACCTTTTTAGTGTTTAATGAAGGATATAATCCTCTTTTACTCATATGTGGTTCACATAGAATTAAATTTCTTGGGATAAGCTTGTTTTTTCTTTGAACTTTTTTTACATTAAATTTTTTATTTTTTAAGTCGCTATTCATTAAAATTGCAATTGCTCTTCTAGCAATTTTAAATCCACCTTCTAAACCTTTTTCGGTAACTAAATTAAAATCATCTAAAGAAGTATGGTATTCGGGATACGTTCCATATTTAGATCTCATTATTGATGCAATTGGCAAATCAATTCCGGGAGAATTATACTGTCTTTCATCCGATCCTCTATCTAAAAAAGAGTATGTTTTATATTTCAACCTTAAATCATCAAATGCTTCCATTGCTGCATTGTCAGATAATGTATTACCATTTTTTGTTGGTAAAAATGAATACCTCCTTTCATCACCAATACAAGTAAGATTATAACCGCCGATTACATTTTTTTTTAATTTTTTATAATTACGGCTTAAATAGGTTATCGAACCAATAGTTTCAGGAACAAAAATAAATCTCAAAGTTCTTTTGTTTTTTTTAATTGAAGAAAAATATCTTGCTAGAGAGATTGCCACCAACGGTCCAGATAATTCATTATTTGCCATAGATGGATGGCAAATATAGGTCGATATAAAGATTTCTTTTTTTGATTGCCCAGGAATTATAAGTTCACCATATGATAAGGATCCTTTTTTATTAGATGACGAATTAATATTTATCTCAAATAGATCTTTATTATTTCTATATTTTTTTGTAAAAATTTCTTTATCTTTATGGGAAACGCAAAATCCCCAATATTTTTTATAATAAGAAGTTACATAAGGTATTGCATTAGGTTGTTGTTTAATTGTGTGAAGATGCAAAAAAAGTTCTTTCTTGGTAATTAATTTTTTTGTTGGAATAGAATAACCAACCAAATGAAGATTGTTATTTTTAAAATCTATAATCTTTTTTCCATATTTGTCTTTAACATAAGCATTTTTAACGTTCCATTCTGGGGGAACCTTCCAATCAAAAACTTTGGTTCCAGATTTTACCTCAAATATTTTTAATTTAGGCAAATAGTCTCGAATAATTATCAGAGTTTTTCTAACTCCATTACCGGTAATACTTCTACAAATGGGAAATAACCTTTTCCCCAAATTTAAATATTCTTTCATCTTTATTTATTTATTTTTTACTAATTAAAATCTATTTGCGGTTTATTTTATAAAAAAAATAATGGATCTTTTTAAGCATATTTACTCTTTTTCATGCACAGACTCAACGAGAATTATGTTGTAGCATAAGTTCATGAAAAAATTTCTAGTGATCTTGTTTCTGGGTTTCTTGTGGTACGATGTTGGCTTTGCTAATCTAGAAGTTGAATGTTTAGGAGATAATGTTTGCCTTGTAAAAACCGACAGTAGTAGTGTATTTAAAGGTAAATTAAATGCTGTTGGTAAAGAAAAAAGTTTAATATTTAAATCTTATCAATAGAGGTCAAGACACGATTGTAGAAGACAAGAATGTCCTGTTGGAACAAATACGTTGAAGAATTTAAAGATAATAAATTTAACGATCATAAGTATAATATTAAATTAAACTATGAAACCGGTTGATAAAAATTATAATTTTCTTAAACCAATTAAGACACCCAATTTAATAAGATTTGGTGGAAAACTTGACGGTGGTTATGTTGTTGATTTTGAAATAATTAATAAATGTAATAATTTGATTACTTTGGGGCTGGGTCCAAATTGGTCATTTGAGCTAGATTATTTAAGCAAAAATAAAAAAAATAAAGTTTATATATATGATCATACGGTGAGCAGTTATCCATATATTAAAGCAATAGTAAAATATTTTAGAAGATTAATAACCTTTAGAACAACTTTTGAAGGTTTTGCGACTAGAGTGAAAAATTTTTATAATTATAAAAAATTTTTATATTCAAAAAATGTAAATTATTTTAAAGAAAATATTGCTTATCCAATAAAAAACAAAATAGATACAGATATAGAAAAAGTTTTTTCAAGAATAAATATTGGGGAAGATGTTATTTTGAAAAGTGATATTGAGGGAAGTGAATATGAAATAATAGATCAAATACTTAAATTTTCAAACAGAATTAATATGTTAATATTTGAATTTCACTGGATATACAAAGCAGATAAAACAAAATATATTGGACAATTTAAAAATGGTAAATTCGACGGACAAGGAACTTACACATATCCCGATGGAACAAAATACATTGGACAGTTTAGAGATGGTTTACCAAACGGACAAGGAACTTACACATATCCAGACGGAATAAAATACACTGGACAATTCAAAGATGGCAAGGGAACTGACAAATTGGGAATTAATATACCTTCCTTTAAAGAAGAAATTTTTTTTAGTTCTGTAAAAAAACTTAAAGAATATTTTGAAATAATCCACATTCATGGAAACAATCATTTTCCAAAATCAGACACGGGTCTGCCAATGATTATAGAAATGACTTTACTAAATAAAAAATATACACCTAAAAAAATAGAATATATCAATAATTTCCCAATTAAAGATCTCGACTACCCAAACCAACCATTTGCGGAAGATTTGTTTTTTTCCTTTCAAAATTAGTACATTGAAATTCTTCGATAAAAACTTAGCTGATAAAACAACTAGAAAAATTTCAGGATCAGATGAAATTATTGGATATAAAAATGAATATTATTATATTTGATACAGAATTTTTTTCCCTAAGTAAAAAAAAATCAAATTTAAAATATTTGAAAAAATATCAAAATTTACTATTCCCTGAAATTATACAATTGGGTGCTTACAAATATACAAATTTTTTTTTGAATAAAAAACCAAGAAAAATGAATATTTTTTTTAATAAAAATTACTTTATAATTTTTATTAGATCAGTCAACGTCTTTATTCTTATACAATCTACAGAACTTGGATATTGATCATTTCTATCAATAAGTATTGGTATTAATCCAGCTTTATTTGATGGAACAATATCTAATTCGTAGTCATCACCAACGTAATAAATTTTGTCAAATTTTTTTATAAAATTATTTAATGCCTTAAAAAATATTTTTGGATTTGGTTTATCTATTTTAAGGTCATGAGATGAGTGAACAAAATCAAAATAATGACCAAGATTCACTTTTTGAAGAACTTCATTAAGCGTTTCTGTCCAATTAGCAATTAATCCCATTGAAATTTTTCTTTTTTTTAGATTGTTGAGTGTTAACTGCACTTCAGAATAACATGCCCAGATCGTTTTCTTAAGAAGCTTGTTTAGTTGTAAGGCTTCATTTGATGAAATTGAAATTCCAATAATTTTATATAATTCTTTATTATACTCAATATAGAAATTATTAAGTTTTTCTTGAGTTTGAAAGTGAGGGTGTTTAAATTTATATCGATCATAAACTATATTATAACCATATTTAATGCATTCAATTGAAATTTTTCTTTTTAAGATTTTATGAGAAAAATTTTGAGTAATTCTTTCAAGATTTTTTTTATAAATTAATGTTTGATAACAATCAAAAATAACACATTGATTCATAGATTTATCTTTTAAAAGATAGAAATCCTTTTCTTTTAAGATCCTTATAATTGGAAATTGAGGTATAAATTTCATCCCATGTTTTCATTGCAACACCTTTTTTGTACAAAAGATTAGGTTTTTTATTATTTAAAAAATAATCAATACAAGCTTGAGCTTCATTGAATCCAAAATGTGTTCGAAAAGCAGTTGTACTTGATATTCGTGCATTAATTTCAATAACGCATGGTTCATTTTTATTGTTTCTTCTCAATTGAACGTTACAAGGGCCAATTGCCCCAACACTTTCTGCCGCTTTAGTAGCAACATCAGTTATATCAGGAAAATCATCAACTACAGCATGGAATGTTAATCCAAAACGCAATTGGCGAAGCATCGGTATTGTACCTAATGCTTTTGAGTTTCTGTTAAGAAAAATTCCAACCGTATATTCTTCGTTCTTTTTATTATTTATATATTCTTGAACAATAGGATTTTTTACTTTTTTCCACAACTTATCAAAATCTTTTTTGTTTTTTATAAGATAGTTGTCATGAAAATCAGAACCCAAACTAGATCTAGCTTTAATTAATAATGGGAATTTTTTATTTTGTAATAATATTTTAAATCCATTTCGGCTAGCATAAGTTTCTGGAGAGTATATTCCTGCTTTTTTAAAAAATTTGTATGTGTGAAATTTATCCATACACAGGTTCCAAATGTCATTTGTTTGAATAGAAAAATAAGCTCCTGTTTGATTTTCTAAGATTTTTTTAAGAGGACAGAGTGCATTTAATTCATAGGGTTGCCCTGTAAAAACAATATTAATCTTTTCTTTTTTACAAATATGAACAATATCTTGAATATATTGCTTCTTATTTTTTTTTGCGCCTGCAACAATATACCCTTTATCGCACAAAAAAATTCCGGGCGAATTCGGGTTCATATCACAACCAATAATTCGAACAGGAGGATGAATTGACGAAAGAGATTTTAAAATTCCCTGTCCAATGTCACCTCCTACTGCAGAAATAAGAACTACGCGCATAATATTATATTACTTTATATCATTGATATTAATAACAGGGCTAGACCAGTATATATCTGAATTGATCAAAGAATATATTTTACGTGCAACCTGTTCTGGTTTTAATAATTTTTTTTGTTTAAACATTTTTTTATGTAAATTTACTTTAGGAAAATTTTCTTTTTTAGAGGAGCGAATTTTTTTCTGCATATTTGTATCTACTACTCCTGGACGTAAAGCAATAACGGAATACTCGCAATTCTTTTTTTGTTCTAAAAATAAACATTTTACAAACATTTCTAAGGCAGCTTTAGTAGAACAATATGAAGCTAAACCCATACTTGGAGAAACAGCGGATTTAGAGGAAACAACTAATATTTTTTTTTTGGAATGTAAATGACGAGTCGATGAAATAAAAGCGTTTATAATGCGTTCATAATTTAAAAAATTAACATAAGTAGATTTAAGCAGAAGTTCATCATTGGTAAATCCTACTCTCTTAATTGGTTCAACAACAGAAGCATTTAAAATTAGATATATATTTTTATATCCATGTTGTTGTGAAAATGTTTTATGCAATTTAAAAATTATATTTTTACTAAATGGTTTTGATAAATCGAGGGTTAGTTTTTGATATTTATGTTTCTTAGAAATTGTAACAGATTTTCTGTTTACTAAAATAAAACTATTTTCACTAAGAGTTAAAGTATATTTGTGCAATTCTTTACCAATGCCACGAGTAGTCCCAAAAATAATCAATAAATTTTTATTCACATTTTTCATAATAATATAACTATTAATTCATAACGGTATCAAGAGTGGAACAATGTAGTCCACCAAGCATTGTATAAGAATGTCTTAATCTTATACCAACTTTTTTGATTTTTCCATCTTTTTGAATTGTTGGTACTGACCAGTGAGCAAAATATGATTTTTTATTTTTACCAACTACTAGGCTTAAACTCTCACAATTCTTTGCATGGTATATTTTCAGTTTTTTAGTTCCAGGATATATTAAACTTTAGAACTTTCTTTTTTCAAAATTTATTTGCTTTGTCATTTTTTCCATTCCATATTTGAATTTTTTTACTCTAGTTTTTGTGTGGTTTGGAATCCTGTTAGTTGTAGGATTTTGGACACTACAGATGAGTCACAATCAGGCTACAAAAGAGCAACTTTACCATTTCTTGTAGCAGCCGAGTCTTTTATCCTTTAATAGCTTAAAAAAATTAACTAAATAACTTATTTATTCCTCAAGATCACATAGCTCAATTAGTAGAGCAACTGATTTGCGATTAGTAGACACTCCAAATTCATCTTAAAAGTTGCCATAAATCCTCATAAAGTGATTCAAAAATCGTAAAATAATTCCTGAGTCAACAGTGTTGCTATTACCTGGTCAAAAAGATTCAAAAAAAGGTGTTGCAATGAAAACATGGGATGAAATTTATACCTCAATTTCCAATTATAAGGATCTTAAAAGAAAAGGATTTCTATCTTTTAAAAGATAAATCTATGAATCAATGTGTTATTTTTGATTGTTATCAAACATTAATTTATAAAAAAAATCTTGAAAGAATTACTCAAATTACATTAAATCTTGCATAACTTCAGATAGAAATAATATAGGTTGTGAAAAAATATTTAAGATATTAAAAGTAAGATTTTTTAAAACCGTTAACTAATTGCTATTTCTAAGGATGGGTTATTAATTTTTTTGGAAAAATTAAACAAACAAAAATAAAAATAATGTATCATACTTTTGACATAAATGAGATGTTATTTAATTTCTCGAATAAATTAAGTAAAATAAAAAAATTAATAAAAATTTATTTTAATAAATAGTATTTATGATTAAAAAAAGTAGAAAAAAAAATAGATTAAAAACAGGTATAAAATTAGTAAACCAAATTCAAAAAATCAGATTCAAAAATAATAAAAATTGGATGGACCTATTAAAATTATCACTTCAATTAGATTATAGAAAAACATCTAAAATTTTAAAAGATATAGTAACTGATGATAAAAAAATTTCCAATCTGGCAAAAAAAATTTATAAATTAAAATAGTAATATCTTCTTAATGAAACTTAAAATCCCATTTTTTATTGCTGAAATTTCAGCAAATCATTGTTCGGATTTTACTTTGGCAAAAGAACTAATAAAGTGCGCCAAAGATAATGGTGCTGATGCAGTAAAGCTCCAAACATATACAGCAGATATGATGACTATAAAATCAAACAAAAAATATTTTAAAATCAAAAGTGGCTTGTGGAAAGGATATAATCTGTGGAAGCTCTATGATGAAGCACATACCCCTCTTAAATGGCACAAACAACTTTTTGATTATGGAAAAAAATTAGGAATCATTGTATTTAGTACACCATTTGACGAAACTGCTGTTGATTTTTTAGAAAAATTAAGATGCCCAATTTATAAGGTAGCCTCATTTGAAATGACTGACATACCTCTTATCAAAAAAATTGCCTTAACAAAAAAACCTATGATCATTTCAACTGGAATGGCGACATTGGATGAGATTGAATTAACTTATAAAACAGCAAAAAAATATGGAGCAAAAGATATAAGCTTTCTTTATTGTGTCAGCAACTATCCGTCAAAAAATACTGATTTTAATTTAAATAATATAAAAATATTAAAAGATAAATTTAAATGTAGAGTTGGTTTATCAGACCATTCCAGAGACAAAAGAGTAGCTATTGCGGCTATTGCCGCTGGAGCTGAAATAATTGAAAAACATATTGCCCTAGATAACCAAAAAAGAGGTTTGGATATTGAATTTTCCCTAAAAGGGAAACAAATAAGAAATTTTAAAGAGAATATAGATTTAGCACACATTCTTCTTGGTAAAAAACAATTTCATAGAAATAAAACGGAAAATAAAAGCAAAGTATTCAGGAGATCAATTTTTGTGACCGAAGACATCAGTAAGGGAGAAAAATTTAACACCAAAAATATAAGAAGAATTAGACCTGGTTATGGATTGGAACCAAAATACTATGAAAAATTAATAGGTAAAAAAACGCCATTTAAATTATATAAAGGAGAACCACTTAAAAAAACATTATTAAACAAGCTGAATATAAAATAAGTCTATTTTCTCAAACAAGGATTTCAAAATAAGCATAAAAATTAATGAATTAATTGAAATTATTGAATGTGAAAAGTCTTTCGTTGAAAATATCCTGTATATTTATATTTATAACCTTGTTTAATTCTCTATAATAATTTTTTATACTAAATATATCATACAATCATTATGCTAAATCATAAGTCTATTTTAATCACAGGCGGCACAGGAAGTTTCGCTAAAGGATTTGTTAAAAAAATTTTAAGTAAATACAAGAAAATAAAAAGGTTGGTAATCTATAGCCGCGATGAACTTAAACAACTTGAGATGTCCAATGAAATTACTGAGAAGAATTATCCATTTATTAGATATTTTATAGGCGACATAAGAGATCAGGATAGACTAAAGTTCGCTTTAAGTAATATTGATTACGTTATTCATTGTGCTGCCCTTAAGCAAGTTCCAACTGCTGAATACAACCCATTAGAATACATCAAAACAAATGTTATTGGGGCACAAAACATTATCGAAGCGTCATTGAACATTCAAAATATTAAAAAAGTTATAGCACTTTCAACAGATAAAGCTGCCGCACCAATTAATTTATATGGTGCCACAAAGCTTTGCGCGGATAAACTTTTTATCTCTGCAAACAATATAGCAGGAAGAAAAGATTTAATTTTCAGTGTAGTTAGGTATGGAAACGTTTTGGGAAGCAGAGGTTCAGTTATACCGGAATTTTTGAAACAGAGAAAAAATGGCAAACTGCAAGTGACAGATTTAAAGATGACAAGATTTAGTATAACTTTAGATGAAAGCGTTCAATTTGTTCTTTGGGTCTTAGCGAATTCATTAGGAGGAGAAATTTTTGTTCCAAAAATTCCAAGTTATAGACTTTCAGATGTTGTCAAAGTTGTTGGATCAGGATGCAAAATAAAAAATATTGGAATAAGAGCTGGTGAAAAGTTACATGAAGAAATGATCACTGAAAGTGATAGTGTAAATACCGTAGATTTTGGTAAATGCTACGCTATTTTATCTCCCGATTCACATCATAAGAAAAATTATGTAAAAAATTACTGTAAATTAAAAAAGACCAAACTGGTAAAGAAAAACTTTTCCTATAATAGTGAAAAAAACAAAAACTTCTTAAGTAAAGAAAAAATAAAAAAATTAATCAAAGAGGAACTCAATTATACATTATAAATTGTGATACCTTACGCGCGCCAATATATATCAAATCAAGATATTAATTTTGTAAAAAAAATTTTAAAATCAGAATATTTAACTTCGGGTCCCACGACAAATAAGTTTGAAAAAAAGGTAGCAAAATACTGTAATATCAAATTTTCAGTTGCTACAAATAGTGCCACATCTGCATTGCATATTGCATGTCTTTCTTTGGGTCTAAAAAAGGGTGATTATGCTTGGACAAGTCCAATATCTTTTGTTGCTTCATCAAATTGCGCTTTATATTGTGGTGCAAAAATAGACTTTATTGATATAGATCCCTCGACATTTAATATTTTTGTTAAAGCATTAAAAAAAAAACTTGTTATTGCAAAAAAAGAAAACAAATTACCAAAAGTTTTAATTCCCGTACATTTAGGTGGACTATCGTGTGATATGTTGGAAATAAAAAATTTAGCTAAAAAATTTAAATTTAAAATTATTGAGGACGCTTCACATGCTATTGGAGGAAGGTACAGAGATAAACCTATCGGAAGCTGTAAATATTCTGATATTACAGTGTTTAGTTTTCATCCAGTAAAAATAATAACATCTGCTGAAGGAGGAATGGCATTAACCAATAACAAGGAATTAGCAA
>Ga0187833_10003869_pt1 | contig 14888 bp, 14 predicted proteins | sample ETNtaG_37_FD_167968 | JGI IMG/M metagenome (GOLD analysis project Ga0187833, IMG submission 167968) | Marine microbial and viral communities from oxygen minimum zone, Eastern Pacific Ocean - ETNP2014_SV_400_PacBio MetaG (Illumina Assembly) | ecosystem: Environmental > Aquatic > Marine > Hypoxic... | reverse complement strand
TCTAAAAAAAAAATTTTTTTTATTAATGTATTTTGGAAGAATATTTAATATAAAAAAATTTATATTTTTCTTATTGTAATCAATGCTTTTTGTTAAATCTTTCCATGCGCTTACTATCCTATCAAGAGGATCGCGTACTATAGAAAATTTATAAAATTGAGAAAAAATTTCTTTGTTAACAAAATCAAGATCAAAATATTCATAGGCAGTTAAATGAGCGAGTCTATTTGGAAAATTATCACTCCATGTAGAAGGTTTTTTAAAACATCCAAAAAGATGTCTGTGCTTGCACCAATCTAGACCAATATCATTTAAAAAAGTTTCTTCGATAGATTGTCCTGCACATTTGGGTATGTGTATAAAAATAGTTTTATGTGGAAAAGATATCATTTTAGAAAGCCTTTGCCATAACTATAGATTTAATTTCTTTTTCCTTGTTTGTGCGGTCCATTGGTTTTACAAAATTCATTTTAGTATCATAACATACTGCACACCGATTGCACGGACTTACACATCTTCGCCCATGCAAAGCTTATTTAACAGTTTCAATTCTTTCTTGGGTTGCATACCTTGTACACCTGTAGAGATAAAATGATATGATGAATTGATGAAAAAAAATTAATATTGCTTTGTTCTCAAATAGACAAATAGATTTCAAAATTTTTCAATTTTTAAATTTTAAAAATGTGATAAATCTAAGTAATTATACGGAAGATAAATTTATGGCGCTTGCAATTAAATAATATTTTTTAAAATATCATTAATTGAAGGAAAACAATATTTGGTTTAGTTAATAAATTTTTATGAATATAAACACTAGAAGATTTTGCGTAGCTCCTATGATGGGCTTCACAACTCCTTATGCAAGAAAATTGTATCGGATCTTATCAAAAAGAGCATTTCTTTTTACTGAAATGGTGCCGTCAAAAACAATGCTTTATTCAAAAACTAGAGATCTCATAATTGAAAATAGTGATGAAAGTTCTGTTGCTCTCCAAGTCGGTGGGGCAGAACCTCATGAATTAGCAAAGTGTGCGAGAATTGCAAAAAATTATAATTATGATGAAATAAATTTAAATGTTGGATGCCCAAGTAAAGCAGTCAAAAAGGGAGGTTTTGGAGTATGCTTAATGAATGAAAAAGTATTGGTAAGAAATTGTCTTGAAGCAATGATTGAATCCACAGATATAGAAGTTTCCATTAAATGTAGGATTGGTATTGGCAAAGAATTTAATTATGATTTTTTTTGTGATTTTATTAATGAAGTCATCAAAAGTGGGGTAAACATTGTTTATGTACATGCGAGAAATGCCATTTTAAATGGTTTGACAACAAAAAATAACAGAACGGTTCCGCCTTTAAATTATGATTTTGTCACAAGAATTAAAAAAGAATATCCTTATATACAATTTATTCTTAATGGAGGAATTGACAGTATTGAAAAGGCTTTTCCTTTGTCAAAAATTTATGATGGTGTAATGATTGGTCGATTAATTCAAAACAATCCATTTTCTTTAACAAATGTTGATCATTTGTTTTATAAAACAACTACAGAAACCAAAACCAGTGAAAGAGTAATTCTAGAGTATTTTCAATATATTAAAAAAAGATTACATAGAGACTCTATGTTTCGTTTACTTAGTCCTTTGCTTCATATTTTTTTTGGCCTTCCTAATAATAAAAAATTTAAAACAGAGATTTGTTCAGTTATGAAAAGTAAAAAAATTGATGCACTTAAATCTTTATTTTTACAATTTATTGATGAGAAACAAGTAAATTGTAATTTCTATATTAACTAGTAAGCTGCTTGATATGAAAGACTTAATATTTCAACTCCAGGATTATTATCTCCTAAATTAGCATTTGAAATATGTCCGAGGGATAATCCTACTCTATTATTATTTTTTAATTGATAACTAATTTCTAAAGTTGTTCTAAATTCTATTGAATTACCAAGCTTTTTCCCATCTCCATCTTTATAATATCCTGTCCCAAAACTTGGTGTAAAAATAAAATTTGACGACTCTCCTGTTAATAGGGTTCCAATATTGTCTTCTAAATAAACACCTGCTATTAAAAAATATGCGGAGTCTGATGTACCTTCAATGCCAGCAAATGGTTTTATGTTAAAAAATTCATAACTACTTGGACCTATTTCATAAAGAGAATAATCAAATCTTCTTTCATATCTATAGTCCCATGCTTCATTATTGCTACTCCCATTAAATTTCACATCATAGTAGCCAAATCCAAAAACATCATAACCTTTGGAAACCACGGGTGAGCATATAAGAATAAAAAGGACAAATATAAGTGTTTTCATATAAAAATAAATTAAATCACTTTAAGAGTAATACTGTATTGATCAAACAAAATTTTTTTTATGTTGGAGGATATGTTAATATTTGAATTATTATTATTCATTTTGACTCAAATAAATCTAATATTTCCCCTGAATCTTTGAATAAACCTGCCATTACCTTATTATCTGTTAAGGGAGCTTTAAATAGGGAACATACAACCTTATTTTCTATATTGTCTAAACCCTCACTTAATAATGGTTCATATCCTCTTACAATTTTTGTGAATGTATAATAAGGTTTGTTTAGTTTAGAAAAGTTTTGGTAGCCCCACCAAAAACAATCACTTTGTGCTGATAGTGGCCTTGATATGTCTACCCCTCTATTAACAAACAATATTTTTTTTGTATCACTAAAAGCGGCGTGGTGTAAATTAGAAAAATATTCTTTATGGCCTGAAAAATTATCGATTATTTTATTTAATTTTGCTGTCCATCGACTAATTGATAATGTACCTTGAGTAGATATATTAATTATCTCTTCTTTATTAAATCCATAGGAATCTACTGTTTTATCAACTCCATGTTCAAACATCCATTGAACAATATCTTGTGGGTTCGGGGCAGTTTGTAACTGAAGCAATTTTATAAACATTTCTTCCTGGGAGCCTCGCAAAAAAATAATGTCCTGTGTTTTCAATAAAAATTTAGACAATAGATAATTCCGCATTTTAATAACGCTAGAAAGAGTTTCTTTAGGATATTTTCCAAACCCTATTATATTCCCCAAAAAAACTAATTTATCTCCATATGCAAAATATTTTAAAATATGTTCTTTTATGGAATTAAAAGAATCAAAATGTGAATGAATTGATCCTACAGCCCAAATTTTTTTTGAATATTTTAGTTCTGCAAACTGAGATTGTGTATGCACTTTGGTTTTATTTATTATATAAAATGTTTTCTATTTTTTCTGTCGTTTGATAATAATCTGTTTTTTCTACGGCCGCAACTTCTCTTGCTAATCTTTCAAGAGCCATTTGAAACATTTGTCTTTCACTATAAGATTGTTCTGGTTGGCTATCTTTGCGAAATAGATCTCTAATTACTTCAGCAATTTTTAGAGGATCTCCTGAATATATCTTAGTGTCATATTCTTGTGCTCTTCTGCTCCACATAATGCGTCGTATTTTTGGTTTTGATTTGAGAATGTTATAAATTTGGTCAATATTTTTTTTAGATGATATTTTTCTAAGACCTACTTCTTGTTTTTTTTCCAAAGGTACCCTAATTGTTAGTTTTGCTTGCTCCATCTTAACAACATAAAATTTTGATTTAATATTTGATAATTTCATAGATTCTATTCTCGTTATTTCACCAACACCATGTTTAGGATAAACCACAATTTCACCAACCTTAAAATCATTATTTTTTTTTCTCATCTATTTTCCTGGTTTTTTAGAGAAATATTTTTCAAATTTATTATTTACATTTTCCCAATCTTTTGAATCAGAGGGTGTTTCTTTTTTTTCGTTAATCATTGGCCACTTTTCAGCATAAATTCTATTAATTTCAGCCCATTTTTCCATATTTTCTTCAGTGTCTGAGTGAATAGCATCAATGGGACATTCAGGCTCACAAACACCGCAATCAATACACTCATCGGGATGAATAACAAGCATATTTTCGCCTTCGTAAAAACAGTCGACCGGACATACTTCAACACAATCCATAAGTTTGCATTTTATACATTTCTCATCTACTACATATGTCACAATGCTACTAGCCTTTATGATTCTTTAAATTAATTTGGGCTCTTTTTTTTGCATTAGCACAACTTACATCAGAAATATAGAGCAACCCGGCTAGGCGTCTAATTAAATTTGATTCAAATTCATGAACCTTTCCATCTAATAAAATAATTTCCCACAAAGTTTCAATCAACAAATCTTTCTTTTTGTTTGAAAATTCTTTATTTAATTTGGATGTAAAAGAATGAAGTGATTTTGGTTCGTCAATTTCTTTTAAAGAATTTTGTAATTCTAATTCAACTGTTGATTGATCTTCTTGAAAGTTTTCAGTCAGCGTTTTTGAAATTTTATCTATTTCAATCTGATCAATCCTGCCATCAACTTGTGCCGCTTCAAGCATAAGTCCGCATAACAAGCATAATTGTTTATTAGAATTATCTTTTTGTGTTTCGTCTTCTGATTGCTTAAATATATTTTTTAGAGAGTTTAACAATTGGAATCCAAAATATAAAATTTATATAAATATTTCATTAAAGTATTTTTTGCAAAACTGCAAAAGGTGAATTTGGATCGATTTTCTTTTCTTCTCTTTTAAAAGTTTCCTTATTATTTTTCTTTATAATTTTCTTTTTGTTTTTTTTATCGAATTTTTTAATTTTTTTCTTTATTTTTTGTTTATAGAAAAATATTCTCTTCTCATCTCCGAGAGTAATTCCCTGGCATCCACAAAAAGATAATATATTGGTTAATTGTTGAGAATTACAGCCAATTGGATTCATTAAGTCAGATGATTCAAGAAATGGGCCTGACTTTAATTTTTGTCGAACAAGAAAAAAAATTCTTTCAAAAACATCAACCCTTACCGCAAAATTATCTATGCAAATATATCCTATTGCTAACCAATAGCTTGTTGACATAGGAATATTTGGAACAAATGATACTCTTCCGTCTTTAGGTAGGGGGTATAGGTTTTTTTCATACGATTTATTATATACTCTCCAAAGTATACCATTTAATTCCATTGCGTTTTTTTTTAAAAAATTAGGTATAAAAAAGAATTTCGCTCCTATACGAATGCCCATTCGTGAAACAGTGGCTTTATCGTGCTCTGTTATTTTTTTTACTGTATTGATATGTTTGTCAATTGGCATCGTTCCAAGCGCATTAAATAAATTAAATGCAATTGCTCTAACCTCAGGACTTACAGTTTCATCAATATCAGCAGTAATTGGCTTAAGTATTGTTGCTGTTTTTTCATCTATCCACTTCTGCAATTTTTTTATCACAAGGATTTTTTTATCTGATTCTAATAACTCTGTATTTAATATTTCAACTTTAGGTGAGAATATATTGATTCCTTTTACAAGTTGTCCAACAGGCTCGTCTCCCCAATAAATATTAACCGTTTCATCCAAGTTAAACTTTTGTACCTCTCCTAAATTAATGGAATCATTAGGAGCATTTAGAAAATCACTAATTTTTTCATCTATCATTAATCTAATGGATTTTTTAACATGCAATAAGGAAAATAAAGAATTTGTTTCTGTATTATCATTTAATTTTAAATTAAAACCGTTAATATATCCATAATTTTGTCCATTTATTTTAATTGATTTGTTGGAATCTACTTCTATTATTGATTCATCACCACGCATCATAGCATCAACAAAATAGCTGGCGGATAAATCTACAAATCTATTTGTTAAGCTTATATGCAAATGGTCGGAAAGACTATTTTCAATGTCTCGTGTTTTTTTTTGCCAATATTGACCATTTTCTATCCAATTTGATTGATGGGATATATAGGTCCAGGTGCGTATACTGGCAATTTTACTGGTTAATTCTTCTATTCCTCCGCTATATTCATCGAGACGTATTATTTTATCTGCAAACCAGGGCTCGGGTATTTGAAAATCATTTTTAATCAAATTTAAGAATATATTTTTTAAAAATGTCACATATGAGTCGTTAATAATTTTTTGAAAATCTGGAATACGACAAACATCCCACAACAAACTGATTGAGGTTTTATTATTAAGAAAAGACAGTATTTCCAAATCTTCTGAGAGCAATCTGAAATTTAACTCATCTTCTGCATTTTTTTTATGAATAAAAAAATCTCTTACAGGAAATTTCCTAAAAGAATTTATAACAGAGTTAATAGAGGAAAAATCAATTGATGAATTTCGCCAATAAACCTTTTGAATGTCATCAAACCTGTGATCTTCTATAGACTGAACAATAAGAGGATCTAGATTGTCTACTTCTTTTGTATAACTAAAGGTTCCGTCATTTTGATATCTTCCAGCTCTTCCTGCAATTTGACCAATTTCTGCTGGAGAAAGACCGCGCATATATCTACCGTCAAATTTTGTAAAAGAAGAAAAGGACACATGGTCAATGTTTAGATTTAAACCCATCCCTATTGCATCAGTTGCTACTAAATAATCTACTTTTTTATCTTCATATATCTCCACTTGTGCATTTCGTGTTCGGGGACTTAATGAACCCAGGACTACAGCGGCACCTCCTTTATACTTGCGCAGAGTCTCCGCGATTTCGTATATTTTGTTTATATTAAATGCTATGACTGCTGATCGTGGCTTAAGTTTAGATAAATTTCTTTTAGGCAAAAATGAAAGTCGAGAAAATCTTTCTCGGGTTTTAATTTTTATATTAGGAAAAAGTCTTAACAAAATTTTTTGAATAGTTGTTGATCCTAAAAACATAGTTTCATATGTGCCTCTTAAATGAAGAATGCGGTCAGTAAATATATGTCCTCGTTCGTAGTCCGCCGCTAATTGTACTTCATCGATTGCAATACATTCTACCTCAATATTAAGAGGCATCGATTCAACAGTACAAAAAAAAAATTTTGCTTCAGAGGGCAAAATTTTTTCTTCCCCAGTAATTAAAGCAACTTTGTTAATACCTAGTTTTGCTATTGCTTTGTCATAATTTTCTCTTGCGAGCAAACGAAGGGGGAAACCAAACATACCTGATTGGTAGGAAGTCAATCTTTCGAAAGCAAAATAGGTCTTGCCTGTATTGGTTGGACCTAATATTGCTAATAAATTATGTTTAATATGTTCAAAAGACATTAATTAAGAATTTTTATCAATATTTGAATTTAGAACATACTGTAAAATGCCTCCTGATTTATAGTAATCAAGTTCTTTAAGAGTATCGATGCGACACTTTAAGTTTATATTGTAGTTTTTTGATTCACTTGATATTTTGCATTGTATTATTTTGCTCGGTATAATTTTATCAACGTCTAAAATTGTTAATTTTTCACTTCCGTCTAATTCTAAACTTTTTCTATTTTCGCCATTAATAAACTCGAAGGGTAATACGCCCATACCAATTAAATTTGATCGATGTATTCGCTCAAAAGACTCTGCTATAACAGCGCGCACGCCAAGTAAACGCGTACCTTTTGCTGCCCAATCTCTTGATGATCCAGTTCCATACTCTTTTCCTGCAATGACAATCAAAGGTATTTCTTTAGCTGCATATTCCATCGCAGCTTCATAAATTGACATATCTTTTCCATTTACAAAACAGTGCGTAATTCCTCCTTCTATATTAGGAACAATTTCATTACGAATTCGAATATTGGCAAAAGTTCCGCGCATCATAATTTCATGGTTTCCTCTACGTGATCCATATGAGTTAAAATTTTGTTTACTAATTTGTCTCTCTAATAAATAGCAACCTGCTGGACTATCTTCTCTAATAGCCCCCGCAGGAGAAATATGGTCTGTGGTAACACTGTCCGCTAATAAAGCAAGAATGCGCGCATCTATAATGTTTTGTTTATCATAAGTTCTTGCATCGGTGAAAAAAGGAGGTTGCTTAATATATGTACTGGTGTCGCTCCACTCATAAGTGTTATTTTTTATTGTTTTAATTGCTGCCCAGTTATTATCTCCTTTGTAAATTTCTTTATATCGAGAAAGAAACATATCAGATGATAAAGAAGTTTGAAGCACTGATTCAATTTCTTTAGTAGTTGGCCATAAATCTTTTAATAATACTTCTTTTCCATCTTTTGAAATTCCAATTACATCACTTTGAATATTCACATAAATACTACCAGCTAAGGCAAATACTACAACAAGAGGTGGGGAAGCTAAATAATTTGCCATAATTTCTTGATGAATCCGACCCTCAAAATTCCTATTTCCTGAAAGAACAGAACATACTGATAATTTTTTTTCTATAATTTGATTTGATACCCACTCATTCAAAGAACCTGAGTTTCCAATGCAGGTCGTACAACCATATCCTACTAAATTAAATCCAATAGCATCTAGATAAGTAGAGAGATTGGATTTTTCTAAATAATCACTTACTACCTTGCTTCCGGGCGCTAAACTTGTTTTTACCCATGGTTTTACTGTTAATCCAAATTCAACTGCTTTTTTAGCAACAAGTCCCGCTGCGATCATCACGTTAGGATTAGATGTGTTTGTACAGCTTGTTATTGCAGCAATAACTATATCACCTGACTCTAACTGTTTAGCTTCGCGCGAACTATTGGATCTTTTTGAAACAATAGCGCTAAATGATTCAGGCACATCTTGGAGTAAAATTTTATCTTGTGGTCTCTTTGGTCCAGCAATGGAAGCTTTCACTTCATTTAAATCAAAAGTAATTAATTCATCGTATTCTTGAGGGTTTTTTTCATCATACCATAGTTGTTGTTTTTTTGCGTAAGATTCTACAACAGCTAAATGATGATCATCCTTTCCAGTTAGACGGAGATAATTTATTGTTTCATTGTCTGTTGGAAAAAAACCACAAGTTGCCCCATATTCGGGAGCCATATTAGAAATAGTAGCACGGTCAGCTAAAGTTAAATTTTTCAAACCAATTCCAATAAATTCAACAAACTTTCCAACAACACCATAGTGACGCAGTTTTTCAGTTATTGTTAAAACTAGATCAGTTGCCGTAATGCCCTCATTTAATGAACCAGATAAATTAAATCCCAAAACTTTTGGAATGTTCATCGATATGGGTTGGCCCAGCATTGCTGCTTCTGCTTCAATGCCGCCAACACCCCATCCAAGTACAGAAAGAGCGTTAACCATTGTAGTGTGGCTATCCGTTCCAACAACTGAGTCAGGATACAAAATATCGCCATCTTTAGTTTTATTAACCCAAATAGTTTTGGCAATATTTTCTAAATTAACTTGGTGACAAATTCCTGCCCCAGGAGGAACCAGAAAAAAATTATCAAATGTGTTTTGACCCCATTTTAAAAACTCATAACGTTCAGTGTTGCGCATAAATTCTTGTCTTACATTCTTATCATAAGCTGCGGCATTACCAAATTCATCAACCATCACAGAATGATCAATGACGAGATCAACTCGTGATAAGGGATTAATTTTATTGGGATCAATATTTTTTGCCTTTAATGCATCTCGCATAGCTGCCAAATCCGCTACAGCAGGAACACCTGTAAAATCTTGCATTAATACTCTTGTTGGAGAAAATGCAATTTCGAAAGATTTATCCTTGTTGGTTAGTTGAGAACACAATGAATTGATCATATCAGCATTAATTAACTTCCCATCCTCATTGCGAATTAAATTTTCCAGTAAGATTTTTATACTAAAGGGAAGGAGTGAGAGATTAAATTTAAAATGATTGGCAAGCTTATTTAAATCAAAATAAATGTATTTTTTTCCGTTTACATCAATTTTTGAAAAAGTTTTATATGTATCAATAAAAGTCATTTTAATAGATATTTACCTTAAATTAGTTAAACTTATATAAGTTTTTGTGATAGTTATTTAACATAAATACCAGTAAACATATAAGAATTCCGCGAAAAATTAACCAACTTTTGAATAATTACAAATAGTTGCTGTCTTACTTTTACAAAATATTAAAAAAAAAAGAAATAATAAATTTCAAATAAAAAATTATAAAAAATTAAAGTTTACTATATTGTTGACTTTAAGCGTAAGTTTTGGGAAAAATATACAGTCTTTTATGTTTGTCACCTTTGTTGGTGATAAGGGAGGGGGGTTCCTCCGCTTAAACAAATTACAAGGAGCATTTAATGGCAAAGAAGAGAAAAAAAGCAGCTAAGAAAAGAGCTGCTCCTAAGAGAAAAAAAGCAGCTAAGAAAAGAGCTGCTCCTAAGAGAAAAAAAGCAGCTAAGAAAAGAGCTGCTCCTAAGAGAAAAAAAGCAGCTAAGAAAAGAAGAAGATAACCTTTTTTTGTAGAAAAAAACTTAGTTTAATTTTTCTTTTTCTTGCAAATAGGGATTTCTGATCTCAAAAAAACGGGGTTTTGTGCCCCGTTTTTTTTATTATTGTCACATTAAACCAAAAATATTAAGAAAACAATTTGATGCTACTTGCAAATAATTTATCATTTAAAAGAGGCCGGAAAGAAATTTTTCAAGAGTTGAGCATTTCTCTTCCTCCTAAAAAAATAATCCATCTAAAAGGTCGAAATGGAATTGGCAAAACAACTCTTATCAAAATTTTAACTAATATGCTTTTTCCAACAACGGGTGAGATATATTGGGAAGGAAAAAATATAAAAAAAAATTTATATGAATTTTTTACTAATCTTACTTATATTATGGATGTTCAAACTTCAAAAAACGAATTGACTGTTAGTGAAAATATTCGATTTTGGATGAAATTATTCTCATCAAATATAAAATCAAAACAATTAGAGCAAATTTTTGATTTATTGTCATTGGATAAGTATAAAAATACTCAAGTTAATTTCTTATCAAAAGGAGAAGTTAGAAAATTAGAACTTTTTAGGCTAGTTATAGAACAAAAAAAACTTTGGATTTTAGACGAACCCTATGCTGGACTTGATGAATCAACCTATGAATTAATTAATGAAACGTTTAGAAATCATATTGGAAATAATGGTATGATTTTTTTTTCCTCACATCATTATCCAGAATTACAGAATATGGACACAATTAATCTTGAAAATTATGCAAACAATTAATTCTATTTTAGCTATTTTTTACAAAGAATATAAAATAACATTTCGAATATTTTATGATGTATTGACCATAATATTATTTTTTCTTCTAGGTATTTTTATTTTTGTTTTTTCTGTTGGCCCTAACAGAGAGATATTTAGCCAAATAGGTGTAGGAATAATTTGGACTTTGTTACTCTTAAGTACAAACTTGTCAATAAGAAGATTCTACCAAGATGATTATAATGATGGTAATATTTTTCTTTTACACATGAGTGGTTTATCATTTGAGCTTATAGTCTTAATTAAATTAATCGCTCTTTGGTTCTTTTTCCAACTGCCCTTTATAATTGTTATCCCTATTGCTTGTCTAATATTGGGAATTGAAACTGAAGATATATATTTAATCCTTGTTACTTTTTTTCTAGGGTCGCCAGTGTTAACATCACTAGCCTCCATTTCAGGTTCTATGAATCTTTTAAATAATAAAAATTTTGCAATCGGCAGTGTTGTTATAATGGTTTTAAGCATACCTTTAATTATTTTCAGTACCGGTATTATCAACGCGCCTCCTGAATTAATAAAGCCTCAACTGAGCATTTTGGGGGGGATTTTATTATTATTTTTAGCTCTGACTCCTTGGGTGAGTGCTGGTTGTATTAAAATTGCATTAAAAAATAATCAATGATTAAAATATTTATCAATCCTAGTAAGTTCAGTCATTTTGCAGATATAATTTTTAAACCATTATTAATTATTTGCATTCTCACATTACTTTTAGGATTGATTTTTGCCTTATATTTATCTCCTGATGATTACCAACAAGGATCGACTGTGAGAATTATGTATATACATGTTCCGTCAGCGTGGTTATCAATGTTGACGTTTTTTATTATGACAATTTACAGTATTGTAGCTCTTGCATTTAAGATTCCTTTTGGTTTTATTATTAATTCGGCTGTTGCGCCAATTGGGGCTACTTTTACATTTATTTGTTTATTTACTGGATCTCTTTGGGGAAAACCAATGTGGGGAACGTGGTGGGTTTGGGATGCTAGACTAACATCGGTAGCTGTTTTATTTATTGTATATTTAATAATAATTTTTTTTAGAAGGTCTTTTTCAAACTTAGATGTTGGAGAAAAAATTACCGCTATTTTTATTATTGTAAGTTCAATAAATCTTCCAATAATAAAGTTCTCGGTCGACTGGTGGAATACCTTGCATCAACCAGCTAGTATTAGTAAATTTTCTTCCCCATCAATTGATTCAAGTTTTATGATGCCTTTAATAACAATGACAATTTCCTTTATATGCATTGGATTGTTAATTGCCATAATGCGTATTAAAGCTGAAATTTTAGATAGAAAAGGTGAGATTTAGATTTGATGAGACTAAAAGGTCTCTGTTCAACTTTTTTTCATTTGATAAAAGGGGGTATGTATTTTTGGTATATATTTCTAGCCTACTCTATCCCTCTAATATTAATATTTTTATTAGCATTAATTTCTTTTAGAAAATTAAAAAAACATAAATAATTTTACAATGACAGTCAGATTTCAAAGACTCATAATTATACTCCTGTCCCTGATTTTCGCAGCTGGAGCAGTTATTTTAATTATGATAAATTCAAAAAAGAATTTAGTCTTTTTTTTCACTCCGACTGAATTAATTAATTCTCATCATAATATTAATAGTCAAGTTAGGATTGGCGGTTTTGTAAAAAATAACTCTTTAAAGAGAAATAGAAAAAATGATCTTTACAACTTTGTAATTACAGACAATCTAAATGATATTGAGGTTGAATATAAAGGGATTTTGCCTGACTTGTTTAAAGAAGGTCAGGGCGCAGTAACAGAGGGCATTTTGGTTAATAAAAAAAAAATATTAGCATCAAAAGTATTTGCAAAACATGATGAAAATTACATGCCATCTTCAATTAAAAAACAGCTCAAAAAATCAGATTATTGGAAAAAAGATTATTCTCCAAGCGGTATCCTTGGAAAAAATTCACCTAATTTTGAAATAATTGATTTATTTGATGATTCTAAAAAATTATCAAATGATGATATTAATAATAAGCAAGTTTTAATAAATTTTTTTGCTTCTTGGTGCGCTCCGTGCAAAGATGAGCTTCCTCTATTTTTTACACTAAAAAATAATTATCCTAATATGATGATAATTGGAATAGATTACAAAGATAAAAAATTTGATGCAATAAAATTTCTTGAAAAGGAAGGAAACCCATATAATTTTGTTGGCCTAGACAATAATGGTAATATTGGACTAGAATTTGAAGTGCTCGGTTTACCTGAAACTTTTTTATTAAACAATGAGGGTAAAATAATTTATAAGCACCTCGGACCACTTACAAAAAAAATAGTTCGAGATGAAATTTCTCCTTTATTTCAATAAATTTCTTATTTTCTAGTAATTTTTCCTCATAAATATGTTGTTAGATAGATTGTTTCTTTCTTGTATATTAAGAAATTTAACACTTTTAAATAGTATTTATTTCAATTTCTAAAATTTTATCTATAATTAATTTCTTAAAAAGAATTAAATTAAAATCTTGGATAGATGAACAATAAGGAGGATTTGTGAAAAAAATTATTATTTCTTTGTTAGCGATGTTAATTCTGAGCATACTAACAATTGCTAATGCAAAGTCAATTCGCATTGGAACAGAAGGGGCATACCCACCGTGGAATAATCTTAATGCTGCCGGTGAGCTTGAGGGCGCTGAAATAGATTTTGGCAATGAAGCTTGCCAAAGAATGGGTGCGGAGTGCGAATGGGTTACCCAAGACTGGGACGGCATCATTCCTGCCCTGCTAAATGGTAAATATGACATCATTATTGCTGGTATGTCAATTACTGAAGAAAGAAAACTAAAAGTTAACTTTACTAATGGGTATATGAATGATGGAGCAAGATTTTGGGTTCTCAAAGATAGTGGACTTGCAGATCTATCAGTGGCAGGAGTATCTAAAGTTAACATGAACACTGCTGGAGGAAAAGAAAAGGCAGCTGTAGGTCAAATAATTGCAGCATTTGAAGGCAAAAATGTTTGTGTTCAATCATCTACAACTCATGCAAATTTTGCTACGCAATATATGTCAACTGGTTCTAATGTAAAACTTTATCAAACTGTTGATGATCACAATATAGATTTAGTGGCGGGTCGATGTGATGCAGTCTTATCAGATGTGGCTTCTGCAGTTGATTTTATGGCAACTGATCAAGGCTCCAATGCGGCTTTTACTGGACCAACATTCTCAGGCGGTCCATGGGGAGATGGAGTTGGAGGAGCAATTCGAAAAGAAGACACTGACATTCTTGAAATGTGGAATAAAGCGATTGCTGAAATGAGTGCTGATGGCACAACTGCCAAGATTACTGAAAAATGGTTTGGCAGAGATATGTCAATGTAATTTATAGAAAAAATCAATAAGATAAGAAGCGGCTTTAGCCGCTTCTTTTTTTTGTTTAATTCAAATGATAAAAAACTGTTTAATTAATAATTTTGTTTAACATAAATAATGCAATGGTATCATAGGTTATGAGTAAAGTTGCAGTTGTTGGAGCAGGAATTATTGGAGTCTGTATTGCTTATTTTTTAAAAAAAAATGGACACCAAGTAACATTGTTTGATTCAAACAATCCTGGAACTCAAACATCTTTTGGAAATGCAGGGCTGTTTGCAAATCATGAATGTGTTACTGCCAATTCACCTGAGTTGTGGAAGAATTTTCCAAGCATGCTAGTAAGTAAAAATAGTCCTTTAGTGATTGATTGGTTTTATGTTCTTACACATTTGCCATGGGCAATTAGATTTCTAAGGAATTGCACTTCAGAAAGAGTTG
>Ga0187833_10003867_pt1 | contig 14907 bp, 11 predicted proteins | sample ETNtaG_37_FD_167968 | JGI IMG/M metagenome (GOLD analysis project Ga0187833, IMG submission 167968) | Marine microbial and viral communities from oxygen minimum zone, Eastern Pacific Ocean - ETNP2014_SV_400_PacBio MetaG (Illumina Assembly) | ecosystem: Environmental > Aquatic > Marine > Hypoxic... | reverse complement strand
TTCATAAAAAGTGTTATTGAATCAGGAAAACCTATATTAGGAATTTGTTTAGGGGCGCAACTCATAGCAAACGCAATGGGTGGTAAGGTATTTAAAAATGCGGTTAAGGAAATCGGATGGTTTCCAGTTCAGGCGGCAATACCATTAAATAACGACGTTTTCAACTTTCCTGAAAAAACAGTGGCCTTTCACTGGCATGGAGAAACATTTAGTCTGCCATCGCAGGCGATTCAAATTGCAAAAAGTGAAGGCTGTAAAAACCAAGCTTTTCAAATAGGCAGTAATGCAATTGGACTTCAGTTCCACCTTGAAACAACACCAGATTCAGCTCAAGCAATCGTTGAAAATTGCCATGATGAATTGGTTGAAGGTGAATTTATCCAAACAGAACAAGATATTTTGTCTGCACCACTAGAGCAATATAGCTTAATGAATAGCTTGATGAGCGATATTCTTGAATATTTGCACAATAATGGCTAATGCTCCGCAAACATTTGCTTCTTGGGTCTTCATTTTAGTGGTTAGGTAATGACGAAACGCATTACGTTAGAAAGTGGGGAGAAAAAGACATTAACGATTTGAAAGTTCTTATCCAGCTTACACTAGCTTGGATATTGAATAATTTATTAACAGAAAAGTATCTCAGCGAAATGAAATAAAATCAAACAAGGCGCGTTAGCCGATTTGCAGCGGGTGCTGATGCGATGAATAAATGTTAGATGAAATTAATAAACTAATAAATTCTCCGATAAAATTAAGAGTTAAAGACCACAAATATATTTTAGAATCCAACCCAACCATTGTTTTTTTTAGTGTTACCAATCTGGTTGAAGATCAGTTTCCACCATTTGAAAGTGACAAGATAGCAAAAGATTTAGTAAACAACGTACCGAAATATCGGGGTTATACAAAAATATCTTTATTACAAGAATGGATAAATATCAGAGATACAGGCACAGCAGTACATCTGTATAAAACCACGTTTGCCATGGCCGGTGCGGTGGATGTGGATGGTTTGTCTTTTACACGGTTTGCCGATTAGAGTTTTATACCTGCTCTTGATTTTTTAAAACTCCTTTGATTCGATCTTTATTGGCCGGCAAATCCTTTATGCGAATCTTTACTGCATCATAAATTGCATTTAGTATCGCAGGCGCAATTGCCAGGGAGGAACCTTCAGCAAAACCTTTTGCACCTTCTGGTCCGAACGGATGGGGCACCTCAACGATGATTGGCTTTATTTCAGGTACCTGATCGGCAGTCGGTACATGACACTTTCCAAAGGTGTTGGTTATAGGGATGCCATTTTCCATTATAAATTCCTCTGACAACGCATACCCCTGGCCCATCACAACGCCGCCGATAATCTGCCCCTCAACCACTTTTAAATTAATAACCTTCCCCAAATCAATTGCGGAAAGGGCCTTCAATACCTTCACCTCCCCAGTATTGGGCCAGACAGCAACGATCGTTACCTGAGTGCTATAGGTATAACACCAGTGTGTACTTCTGGATTCGAAATCGGGTTTACCGAAATGGCTTGATTCACTTTCCAGCAAGGCATGGGTGCGGGGCGGCACGTATCTGCGTTCGACCTGAAAATGGTAATTTAATTTATCCAGTGGGATAGATAGGTTTTTTTGGGAATGTATTACATAACCACCACTAATATCTAACTCCAAAGGATCACATTCGATTTTGTTGGCCACATGGTGCATGATTTCCTGTTTAAAAGCGTTGCAGGCCATCACCACAGCGTTGCCTGTCATGAATGTTTGACGAGAGGCGGAAGAAGCACCTGTCTTAGGTGTATTGGCGGTATCGGGCCCGAGCAACTCAACAGATTTTACAGGTATGTTTAGTGTATTCGCTGCCAATTGGATGAGACCGACAACAGATCCCTGTCCATATTCATGCTGACTCACCCGTATTTTCACCTTACCGAATGATGTTAATTCTACAATCGCTCCGGTACTTTCAGGTATATCATGCCCAAAACCGATGTTTTTTACAGCACTTGCCACACCAACGCCGATTTTTGCATCCTTAATCATGGGAAGCTTCTCATTTGAAAAACCATCACGCGCAGCCTCGATTGTCTGTTTGATCGCAACCACGCCTTCTTCTAAAATGTGATCAGCAGCAGTAGGCAATCCCACATCCAATGCATTTATCAACCGGAATTCAAACGGATCGATTTTAAGTTCTCGAGCCATCATATCCATTTGCTGCTCAAGCGCTATCGCGACCTGATTAACACCGAATCCTCGCATCGCTCCTGCCGGTACGTTATTTGTGTACCAGGCTTCTGCATTGAACCGAAGATTTGGCACGTAGTATGGTCCCGCACCAAAAACACAGGTGTTATTCAACACTTCACTTCCAAGTGATGCGTATGCACCTGTGTCAAGAACGATATCCGCTTCAACCGACAGAATTTTTCCGCTGGCATCCGCGCCTGTTTTGTAGCGCATCCTGGCGGGATGTCTTTTTGGATGAGAACGCAGCGATTCTTCACGGGATAACACGATCTTAACCGGCCGCCCGGTTTTTAAAACGCCTAGAGACAGATGCTGCTGCAAAATCATATCATCTTTACCACCAAAGGCTCCGCCCATTGGGATTTGAATAATGCGTATTTTCTCCTCCGGCATATTCAAGATCTCGGACAGTTGGGTCCGATCATCGAACACGCATTGCGTCCCCATTTTAATCGTAAAGGATCCGTTCTCTCCCGGAATTGCAACACCGGATTCCGGTTCTAAAAAGGCATGTTCTATGAAAGGAGTCGTATAGGTATTCTCAATCACTACCTTACACTTTTTAAAAGCCTCTTCAACATCTCCTCGATCTATTGATGCGCTGTGCATCCGATTGCCGTTACTATGGAGCTTGGGAGCATTGGGTTTAGCGGCATCTTCCGGAGAAAAAACGCCATCCAATGGGCGATACTGAACATCAATCAGTTTCAAGGCTTCTTCAGCGATTTGAAAAGTTTCGGCAAAGACAGATGCTATCGTATCGCCGATACACAATACTATTTTTTCAGCAATAGCGGGTTGGTCCCTGATTACAATACCACACTGGTTGATGCCTGGGATATCTTTGGCGGTTATAACAGCTTTAACTCCTGGAAGTTTTTCAGCCTCCGATGTGTCAACACTTAAGATTTCCGCATGTGGATGTTTTGGCCACAATATTTTTCCATACAACATGTTTTCAAGTTTAATATCATCTCCATACTGTATTTTACCGGTTACCATAGACTCCGCCTCTTCGGCAATCATGTAGATATTGAACTTATATGGATCGTCTTCAAGACTTATAGGCAGTGGTTCACCTCGCATTTCGGCAGCAGCTGAATGTATCGCTTTAATAATTGGAATATAACCGGTGCACCGGCATATATTTCGGTTCTTTGTCAGTGCCGTCTTTATCTCATCCTTGGTTGGATCCGGATTGTCATCCAGCAAAGCCTTGGCACTCATTAGCATTCCCGCGGTGCAGAAGCCGCATTGCATTGCGTTATTTGCGATAAAAGCCTTTTGAAGGGGATGCATTTCACCATTTCTCACAAGCCCTTCAACAGTAGTAATTTCAACCCCTTCGATTTGCTTCATTCTCTTTGAACAGGAGCGAGTTGCCTTACCGTTTACGATTACATTGCAGGCCCCGCACTGAGCCTTACCACAGCCATTTTTTACACTGGTAAGATTAAGCTCATCTCTTAGAAATTTTAAAAGCGTCATTTCCGGGTCCACAGAAGTTTCTACTACTCTTTCATTTATAGTCAGCTTCATATATAGCTCCCTTTCCGTCCCAAAATGAAAGGACTATTAATTGTATGTTTTCAAAAGGTTTTGGACAAATCAGGTATAGAAATAAGAGAGGGTTTCAGGTCCCGGATACCTCTTTCTGTTCGATTAAGCAACCTTTAAAGAGCAATTGTACCTCCTACGTTGAATCATCGTCGGTGGTGATTTTACGTAATGCGCAGTTCTCCGAAGCTGCTGCCTGGAAGAAGCTCCCGTCGCAAGCGGTTTCGTCCATCCATTCTGTATAGCAACTCAGCGTGTTGACAGGCCAGCTCGAATTTTCATCTCCTCAATATCATCCAAAAATAAGATATGCATTATATATTTAATTGGCACGCTCCATAATTAACTCCTGACATCACGTAAAAATAATTCTCAACTAACATTGTAAGATGCATATTCCTCTCTCAATCGAAACTTGGGTTCTTTTCTTATCTACCAGCTGAGCAGTCCCTGCTGCGGTGTCATGGATGTTTCTTCTATCTATAATTAAGGAAGCAGTTAGCAATATAATCTTAATTAAAGTATCTATTGAAGAAAAAGGAATAACACCTTGAAAAATATAAATAAATTCTCTATTTTATGAAACCAACTGATACTAGACTGGAAGCCTTGAATGGCAGCAAGTTCGAGAATCATTGATGCTTTGATTGCCTATGTCTGATTTTTGGGAAAAGCTTAATCGAGCACGGGAAAACGAGCGCATTACAGGGACCCTCTCCCTGATCGATCATTGTGTAGATGGAATTACGAAGGAAATGACCTGATTTAAGAAGGGATTGCGACTTTTTATGTAATCTGCCGAAGCAACCGCAATTCATGTCTGAAGGAAATGACCTGATTTAAGAAGGAATTGCGACCTCTCCAAAAATTTCATTAATTCTCCATCCCGGCCAGTTCAAGAACACGTGCCTTATACTCTTCCAGGTTTTTTCTGAGATCGGCATTGACAACCAATTGCTGGTTGGCGGTAGGGGCTCCGCCCTGTGAAGATTCGGCCACCAGAATACACCCAATGCCTGTGAGATATTCCATCATTCTCATCATTTTCATTCTTTTTTCAGTTGGCACATCAGGGTTAGCCTTGAAATATTTTTCAATAAGAGGCCCGAGTTCCGGATGTTCCATATCTTTTTCTGAATGCATACTCATTACCAACCCCCCGGAGATGTCAACTCCCATACGGGCGCCGAACCAGAGGGCTTTGCTTGCTTGATATTTGCCAACGTTGGCGTACAAACCATCGGGGAAAAAGTTTCCCGACTCGGAATTGTATCCTTTCATGGCCGCTCCCAGAATACATCCGTATGAGAGTTCGCTCTCATGGCTCATCTCTGACAACTTGTCCCGTATATGACCGACCTTGCCCACTCCGTTAAAATCCGCGATAACCGCTGATCCACCGATTAGAAGATCTCGGTGACCGCACTTACAGGCGGAAGTCACACAACGAAAACACGGCCCGAGTCTTCCAACCAGCTTTGCAGTAAAATCGTACTCCCCGCACATAAAAACCCTGTCCCAGGGCACAAACACATCTTCAAAAAAGATCTGGCAGGCGTTATAGACACCATAACGAGCATTCCCGAAATCTGTCCCCTTGGCATCTGGCGTAAACCTTCGGAAATCAGGTGAAGGGAACTGATGCAAAAGCGTTAATCCTTTTGTGTTCGTAGGAATGGCAAATGAGACTGCGTATCCCTTCTCATCTTTATTCATGCCGCGAGTGGGCATTATTAATGCTTCATGTGCGATAGATGCCCCTGATATAAGCACTTTGGCTCCACGGACCACGATGCCATCCCTTTTTTCTTCAACTACTCGCAGATATGCATCAGAGTTCTCCTGTTCCGCGGGCCTCTTACTACGGTCACCCTTGGGGTCGGTGATGTATCCGGCCACTGCGAGGTCCTCTCGTTGGACCCTCGTCCAGTACGCACGAAACTTTTCGTGGTAGTTCGTATTGTTGATTTTATCCATCTCATACGTAATTGAATCAAGCCCGTTTGCAATGTTTCCTGAAACGCAACGCGCTCCTACACACATACCATGATGGCGCATCAGGTCGCGCATGAGGTCCAAGCGTTTTACAAAATCGCCTGCATTTTGATAAAGATGAGTGAAGTAGTTTATGCGCTCTCCTGTTATGTGTGAAGTCGTGGTTATTTTGTCCTGATAATCAGGATCATCGGCAAGGTCATAGCTCAGTGCCACAGCCTCAATTGCAGGGCCGGTTAGTGGATGTTCAAGCTGGTTTTCAATTTTTTTCCCAAAACAATAAACATTGATCTTCATATCTCTTATGCTGTCTCTATATTGTTGACCGGTCATTAAAGCCATTTTATTGTTCCTTTATAATAGTGTTTACAATATCCATCTTTCCCCGTAATTTGCTCTGCCTATTTCCCATTTTTCAGACAAACCTTGAAAACATCGATATTTTCATTCTGAATTATGCGGCACTTTTCCCCAAAACCAGTTCCGCATGCCCATTTGCCAATTTTCGGTCAACTTCTCTCCCTTCAAAGTGGATATTTGTTTTGGAAAAGCTCAAAACACCATCATATCGTTCCAAAATCAGTGTCTGCTGCTCAGCACTGCCAGCCGAGCACAGCCCGATCATGGTGGCACAACGGAAAAGCTGACGCCACATGAACATGCCAACGCCTGGCGTGATAGACGATCCGGGCACCCGCTTTCACTAATCTTGTAATGATCCATTCTACAGACCGGCGCGCATCTTCACCCCACAAATAGAATCGGCGAATCAAGTGCAGCATGTTGTAGGCGAGAAACCCCATTTTCAAGCAAGTTTTTGTCAAATTCGTTATTCGTCATGATAATGATTTTCCATATGGATAAAAGCTCCAAATATAATCCATCTCCGGCTTTTCCGTAAAGGAATAATGACCCAGCTCAGTCTTGTCCAAAATAGCTTTTTCTTTGATCAATGTGAGGCAATCCTTTCCGCTTTGTAAAATCCCAATCTTGGCCTATCCTTCCGATTTCTGAATTTAACACCTTTCAGTTCGAGTTGCCAAACGATTTCACCCTCGATCGTGATTTCAACGATCTTCGTTGACGCGGTAATCAGGGCATTACCATTGGGCAATCTGTCGGCATCTCTTACGGGTGCGGCATCCCGCTCAAACCATGGAGAACGCCACACAACCTCATCCGTCTTAGGATCGACCTCTATTGCCCGGTGAGGTCTCCGGTGGTTTGCGACCAGGATGTGACCGTTCGGAAGCATTTCCGGGTCGTGCTGATGGTGAAAGATCCCCTCCCCGATAGTCCGGACAACGGACCCCTCAGGGTCAATTTCAACCAACAGGTTAAAGTTCCTGGGGCTTATCAGCGTATTGCCGTTCGGTAATCTGCTGACGGCGTTCGTATGGGTCCAGCCTTCATTATAAATATCTTTAAAGGGGGCCCTGTTGAAATGATCTTTTGCATACCAGGCCCAAACAATCTTTCCTTCCGGGTTGATTTCCCTTACCTGCGGGTCACTCATGCCATCCCCCCCACCAAAAACAACGAGTGTATTGCCGTTTGGCAGTCGATCTGCGTCATGCGAGACTTTATTATCCAGGTATGACCATACAACATCGCCGGCCCGATTGATTTCGTAGATACCCTTGTGGGGCAACACAAACAAAATGTTGTTGTCCGGTAGCCATTCAACATCAAATCCGGGATTGGTATATTCTTTCAAATGCCTTGGCAGTTCATATTCCCAGACAATCTGCCCCTTCATGTCCACCTCAATGATTCTCGATCTTTCCTGTCGGTGATTGTCTGCCAGCAACGTCGTACCCTGCCATGTTTTGTCGGGTTTATAAATATTGACCTGAATGTCTGAATCCGTGACCGGTTCTTTATAAATTGTTGCTTTCCCTCCCACAGTCCCGATGCACCCGCCCACAACGACCAGTGCAAGAATGATAACAGAAATCGCGAAAATATTCTTATTATCTGCAAACATGTTGTCCCCCCAATAGTAAATAATCAAAGCCAAAAAGACCCGGCGATATCATTGTCTCCAACCTGGGAATTCTCGGCGAAAACTATCCAGGCCGCGACGGGTAAGTGTAGGAAACCGCCTAAATCCCGTACAGTTCCCCGTATTTTTTCTCGAGGTAATTAAGAAACGGGGTTTTACATTCAATCCATTGCATCCTCATTCTTTAAAATCAATCATCCTTTCCTTAAAGCTTTTCAGCAATATACCATAATATATTGAGACCATATTCAATTCAAGATAACGGACACCAATCAGGCAAGGCCAGCTTTTATTTGCATTTCTCAGGTCACGGGGTGAAAACTAAGGTTGAACTCCCCGCTGTTGGCATCATAGGCGAGCCGGGAGTTTTTTAGCCAATTGTTTTCGTCTGTGTGCGGGTACTCCTCCAGCAGGAATGCACCGCGGCTCTCCTGCCTTCCCAGGCTGGCGGTGATGATTCCTTTGAGAATCATGGCGCCGCTGCGCAGATCTTCATTCAGTCTCACAGCGGGCAGGCTTTGAGGTTTAAGCTTTCCAAGTTCGGCCTCCCATGCGGCCAACTCCTGGCGGCCTTTTTCCAGCTCGGTCTGAGATCGCTTGATACCGGCCCGATACCAGGCAATTTCCCTCAACCGTTGGAGTAACTCTCTGTGTGGCCAAAGGGAGGTGCCGGCCGATACGGGGAGGGAGGTGGACATTTCATGGCGGAACGATAGGGGATTGTCTGTTATTTGGGCATGGATGGCGGCATGGTTGCCGGCAAGGCGACCAAAAACAACGCATTCGGTCAGCGCATTGCCGCCTTCGCGGTTAGCGCCATGCATTCCCCAAACCACCTCACCGCAAGCGAACAGTCCGGGCAAAGAGGTCTGCCCTTCGCGATCGATTTGGACACCACCCATAAAAAAGTGACATCCAGGCGCAATGGGGGCGGGTTTATTGCGAAAATCGAAGTTGTATTTGCCTAACATCGCCAGAGGATAGCGGGTCCAGGCAGGGTCGGGCACATGGGTAAAGTCCATAAATACCTGTCCGTTCTGGTTTTCCGCAAATAAACAGGCGGAGAATTCATCCCGTTTGTTCCGGATGGCTTGGTTAAGATCTCCGATTCCGAACTTTTTGACCACGTCTTCGCCGTGCTTATTAATGACACTGGATTCAGGAGGGTAACCGGGGTAGAGCATCACTTTGGGCATGCGTTCACCGGCCAAAACCAAAGGATAAAACTGCACGAATTCTAAATCCCATAGTGCCACTCCGGCCCGTGCGGCCAAAACATAGCCCTGACCCAGGGTGCTTTTTTGATTATCGTTGCGCAGATAAAGAGCCCCGGCACCGCCGGTGGCCAGAATGACGGCTCCTGCTCCGAGGCGGATCTCTTTGCCATACCGATCCCAGCCGGAAACCCCAACCGCCCGTCCTTCCCGTTGCAGAATTTCAGTGACCTGAAAGCCCGGTTCTATGCGTATCTTCACTTGTCGTGCCAGCTTTTTAGCCAGCGCCCGCATCATTTGGGCACCCAGAATGATATCCTGACGTTCTCTCCGAAAGACGCGTATTGTCGGCAGTTGCTTGAGATCCAGGCCCAAGGGACGGACGAATTCAAACGAATCTTCCGCACTGGCTGCTGCAAATTCCACCATCCAGGGAACATTGAGACTTTTTCCGGTTTTTATGGTGTCGGTCATGTATTCCCGGGGAGTGTAATCAGGCCTCGGCCCGTTGAACATTGCGTTGGCCATGGCCGAGTTCGTTCCCAGACCTGCTCCGGTGCGATCCAGCACCAAGACTTCCGCTCCTTTACGCTGGGCTGCGAAAGCAGCCACGATGCCTGCCAATCCTGCCCCAATGATGATGACCCTATCTTCCACGTTCTTCTCCTATGTCAGTTCCAATTCGACTGTGGCCTTTTCAACACACTTCTCTTCGGCAACTTCATATCCAGCTGCAGATCCTTGACCTGTTCTCTCAGTTTCTTCAGTTTGGCTTTGATTTTTTGGACCGGGATATCATCGACATCGTCCCCGTATTTTTCGCCCAGCTTTTCCAGCCGGGCCAGGCGGGCATATCGATCGAAGTCTTTTTTCAACACTCTTCCATCGGACCGAAGCCTCAAAAGCCCGTCTTTTGCGGTGTCAGTTGAGACTCCGGTACCAACGGAGAGGCTATTTGTCAACCATTACTTTTTACATAACTTGTTAATATTAATAAATAAATGAGATTGAAAGGTTCTGATACTTTTCATGATGCGGGTTAAATTAAGATCTGTCCACTTTCCTTTGAATCGATACACTTTCCAATGAAGCGTTTCAAAGGAAAGTGGACAGATTTAGGATATAAATTTGAGACAGTTTTGAAAACAACAAGGTCAGATCTTGAAACTTGACAGGTATCATGACAAGAGACTATAGGATTCGTTATAATTTTAGCTTAACATAAAAAGGATCAAACATAGCTCGTCCCTTGAGAATGAACTGTGCTCCATTGCGGCAGGTGAGCCTGGTCGTTATGAATGATATGACTGATTTAAACATTCACTTCAGCAGAGAAGAGTTTGCCCACCGACAGTACCAAGTGCGTGAGAGCCTGGAGGCCCAGAGCCTGGATGGCGCTTTGCTGTTCAAGATAGAAGATATGTACTGGCTCACGGGGTATGACTCGGACGGTTTTTCAATTTTCGGATGTATGTTTATTGGAACAGGCGGGCAGTTGATCCATCTGGCTCGCCCGGCTGACCTTGGGAATGCGGCATATTCTTCGATCTGTGAGGATGTCAGGATAGCTCCCGACAGCGAAAAAACATCCCGAGCCGGACAAATCAAGGAGATGCTGGCATCCTCAGGCATGCAGGGTAAGAGAGTTGGCATTCAGGTTGATACCATGGGCTTGACGCCACGGCTGTTCCTGCAAATACAAGAAGAACTTGGCGGTTGGTGCGATCTGATCGTTATCCCAGATTTCATTCGCGAACTGCGACTGGTCAAAAGCCCCCAGGAACTCAGCTACATGCGCAAAGCTGGTGAAATAATGGACATCGCGCTGAATAAAGCCATCGAGGCAACATTCGCCGGGGCATTCGAAGGAGATATTTATGCCTCATTCTATGATTCGCTTTTCCGGCTGGATGCCGATTTGCCGGCCCATATCCCCCCGCTTGGCAGCGGCAAATCCGCCTTGAATCTTCGCTATACCACCGGGCGCAAACATGTTCTCGAAAATGATCAGGTCACATTGGAACTAGGTGTCGCATATCGACACTATCACGCAGCATGCATGTGTGTTGTCCTCACTGGCCCAAAGATTAATGAGCGCCATTTAAAAATGCACGAGACCAGTGTTATTGCCCTGGATGCAGTACAGTCGATTCTGCGTCCGGGAACTACAGTAGGTGAAATCTACGATACCTACAAAGGAACACTTGAAAATAACGGTGAAAAAGATGCTGTTCTGACAGTTTGCGGATACACGATGGGTGCTGCCTGGCCCCCAACATGGATGGAACAACCCATGATTTATGAAGGAAATACCCTTGTACTCGAAGAAAATATGTCTTTCTTCACCCATATGATACTGAACGACAGGGGAAACGGCTTGTCAATGGCAGTGGCTGAACAGGCGATCATCACAAATGGGGCGCCGGAAATAATAACCCACGTTCCACGACAGCCCATTATCAAGCATTAGAAATCAAACCCCACACTTGAAGGGATATATTAAGTAGCGCACTCAATCACTCTTACAACAAACCCATGCAGCCGGACCTGCAAACCGCTACGCGCTTTACTGGCCGCTGATGCGGGACGTTATACACATAATAATCAAGGATAAGTACTTTGCACATCGAGTGAAAGATTAACTCATAAGACATTCGGCGAATCAAAGAATTTATTAAACCCCAAGAAACCAACCCGTTTGTTCAGGATCGAAAATAGCGCAATGAAAAAAATATTAATTCTTTTATTATTTTTTTTATCAAATAATGTTCTTGCAGTTGAATTTCAGGGAAAATTTATGCAAGGTCATTTTATCATTGGGAAAACGGAACCCGATACAAAAGTTTTAATCAACGAAAAAAAAGTGAGAGTCACTAATGATGGATATTTTGTGTTTGGTATTGGTCGAGACAGAAAATATAATATTGTAATAACTTTAAATAAAGATGGCGACAGACAAAAAATAGTCAAAAAAGTTTTTAAAAGAAAATACAATATTCAAAGAATAGATGGACTTCCTGAAGAACAAGTAACTCCACCAGAAAAAGTGTACGCAAGAATTAAAAAAGAAAATAAATTGATAGGTAGTGCTAGGAATATAGATAGTAATTTAACACACTTTAAAAATAAATTTACAGTACCTGTTGAAAATATCATCATAACCGGAGTTTATGGTAGCCAAAGAATCTTAAATGGCAAACCTAAGCGGCCACACTATGGGTTAGATTTCGCTGCAGACGAAGGGACAAAAATTAAAGCCATGTTGGATGGTACGGTAACTTTAGCAGAGACCGGTTTATATTACACGGGCGGAACCTTAATGTTTGATCATGGACATGGTATTTCTACATTGTATATGCATATGCAAAAAATATTCGTGAAAAAAGGACAAAAAATAAAGCAGGGAGATGTTATTGGTACCGTCGGATCGACTGGAAGAGCAACTGGAGCACATTTGGATGTAAGGCTTAACTGGTTTCAAACTAAACTAGATCCAGAAACTGTACTATCTAATTGAATAATCAATAATGGCTATTCATTTTAAATAATATTAAAGAAACTGAGAAACTCGAATCAAAGAAACTTAATAAAACAACAGGGTCAGGCCTTGAAACTTGACAGGCATCACGGCAAGAGACCATAGAATCCGTTATAATTTTAGCTTAACATAAAAAGGATCAAACATGGCTCGCCCCTTGCGAATAAGCTATCTGGGGACATTTTATCATGTTACTTCCTGGGGTAATGGGGTAAGGAATCTATTCAAGAGGAAGTGCGACAGGGAGGGAAAAACTCGAAAGCATATGGGTTGTGGGTGGGACATGTGAACCCGGAATCATGCCTGGGCGTTTTGTCGATCATGCTCGCTATTCTACTCATGTGCATCATAGGGGGGATGGGGACCCTGTACGGAGGCGTTGTTGGTGCGGCCTTTTTTATGATTACCGAGACCTTCCTGCCCGACCTTCAGCATCTGGCAAAGGACTTCTCCTCCAGCACCGTGCTTTTGCATAATGTGTTGGAACGCTGGCATCTCGTCTTAGGGGTCCTCTTGATCCTGGTGGTCATATTTTTTCCCAAAGGAATTATTGGTTCGGTTCGAGAGTTCACTGGCAGACAGAAATAGGGGGTGTTGAAAAAATACTGTGACGTAAGCGAGAAGGTTTAACCGCTAGAATTTTGTTGATTTCAATGTGAAGACAAGGAGGGGTATGGTGACTGAACCGATAATGAAAAGGGCCATGGGAGACGGGGTAGAAATCCAGATTGCCCAATGGGAAGGGGGAAAAAAGGCCATCTTGTGCATTCACGGTATCACGGCCAATTGCAGATGCTGGGATGTGATTGCCGACGCGCTGAGCCCGTCTTATGGGGTGCTGGCCATGGATCTCCGGGGGAGAGGCCTCTCAGGGGCTCCTTCCACTGGCTATTCCATGGAACATCATTGCCGGGATATCTTAGCGGTTTTGGATGATTTAGGGCTGGAGAGGGTTGTGCTCATGGGTCATTCTTTAGGCGCCTTTATATCGGTAGTCTTTGGGGCCAAATACCCGGAGCGGATTGATCGCATCATCCTGGTGGATGGAGGAGGGAAACTTTCAAAAGATCAAATGGTCAAAGTTTTTGCGGGGATCAAGCCATCACTGGACCGTTTAGGTCAAGTGTTCCCCTCATTTGAGGCATATCTGGATCTTAGGAAAAAGGCCCCTTTCCTAAAGAATTGGTCTCAGGCATTAGAGACCTATTACCAGTACGAAGTGGAAGAGGTTTCGGATGGGGTACGCACAAACATTAATCCTGCCCATATTGAGGAGGAGCGCGTCAATCTGGGTAAAGTGGATATATCCCGGTTTTACGGTGAGATCTCTCGCCCTGTGCTGGTCCTGAGAGCCACAGAAGGGATGTTGGCGCGGGATGACGTCCTCCTCCCGGAAGATGTGACACAAAGAATGGTGCGGGAGATCGCTAACTCCAGGCATGTTGACGTAACCGGCACCAATCATTACTCCATTGTTTTTGAGCCCAATGGGGAGAGAGATCAGGCTATCCGGGAATTCTTAAAAGAATAGGGGCTACTACAGGCTACACAGAGGGGTTTGATGAAAACCCTTGAACGCTTAACTCAATTTTTTACCAAAACATCCAATAGCTTTACCGGTTTACCAAAGATCTTCCAGCCATGACGCTCGCCGGCAGGTATGAAATAGGACTCATTCGAATTAAGTTTATTACGTTCGTTGCCTATAAACATCTCTATTTGACCGTCTAAGACAACACCACATTGGTCAAACGGGTGCTCATTAAAACAACAGGGTCAGGTCTTGAAACTTGACAGACATCACGACAAGAGACCATAGAATTCGTTATTATTTTAGCTACACATAAAGGCGCTCTCGAGCGGCTGGCGGATCGGCCTGGGGCAAATCATAAAACCATTTCTCTGCAACAGTACGAGACGTTGAAACAGGAGCTTGTGGAGTGTGAAACGGAAGCCGCTCCCGGTTGCCAATGCCCCGCCTATCGGTGTGTTTCCCGCATATGATGAGGAGCCGGGACCCAGTATCGATGACACCATCACTGATCCGGATTACCTTGCAGAGGCCTGTTTTTAAAAACACACACTCGTGAAGTCAGGCTTCCTGTGCCCAAAATCCTGAATTTTCAGTTAATTTGCAGCAAATTTTCTTCTTGACAATACGAACTTCACTCGGTATTTGAATTTTGGTTGTCTGAAGCCGCCTGGGACTTGGTGTCGCATCGTTGCAATACTATGTGTTGTGACTCATCTCCGGTGGCTACACAACTCTGTTTTTCCGTTGATCTGTTTTCAAAAAACGAATTCTTATCCTTCGGTTTCAGTATTGGCCGAGAATGC
>Ga0187833_10003866_pt1 | contig 14908 bp, 13 predicted proteins | sample ETNtaG_37_FD_167968 | JGI IMG/M metagenome (GOLD analysis project Ga0187833, IMG submission 167968) | Marine microbial and viral communities from oxygen minimum zone, Eastern Pacific Ocean - ETNP2014_SV_400_PacBio MetaG (Illumina Assembly) | ecosystem: Environmental > Aquatic > Marine > Hypoxic... | reverse complement strand
GCGCCAGCTGCAGTGCCGGGTAGCTAAGTATGGAAGAGATAACCGCTGAAAGCATCTAAGTGGGAAACTCACCTCAAAACTAGTTCTTCCTATAGAGCCGTCGTAGACTACGACGTTGATAGGCTGGGTGTGGAAGCGCGGTAACGCGTGTAGCTGACCAGTACTAATAGCTCAATTGGCTTGATTTATGCACTGCAAAAAATTTTCAATTAAATTTTGATAAAAAAAAATAGCTAACGATCTTGGTATAGAAATGTATGCTTCATTTATGTTTGCAATACCAGGAGAAACCATTGATGATTTAAAAGAAACCATTAGTCTAATGCATCAATTAAAAAAAATTAATCCAAATATATTTTTACAAAATTGTATCTTTTTACCGTTACCCTCTACAAAGATGTTTAGGGACGCAGTTGCATTAGGATACAAACCTCCTACAACTTTGGAGGGTTGGTCAAAAAGAAGCATTAGCTCAAGATTCGAAGATAGAAATGATATCACGTGGATGAAAAAATCAGTCTTAGCAGAATACACAAAAATTTATAACGATGAATTTGGAGAATATAAACATGCCGGTGAAAAAGAAAAAACGGGCGAATATGTTTCTCCGATGCATGATTAAAAGAAAGAGATCACAAGCTCAATCCTTCAATTAAACAAAAAGATGTTTTTACTACTATAGATTGTATTTTTTAGTATCTATTAAACTATATGTAGGAGCTAAAAATATAGTAATTCATGCATATTTTTTTCTTTACCGTTCAAAAAATGAACGATATTGTTCAATAAATGAACAAGTTAGATAATCAAGATCATTTTAATTTATTGAGAAAAATAGGACAAAAACCAAGATCAAGCCAGAGAGAACTTGCAGAAGAACTTGGTTTTAGTCTTGGTAAATTAAATTATTGCCTTAGAGCCCTTAAAGGAAAAGGATTATTGAAAATTAAAAATTTTAGCAAGAATCCCAACAAAATTAATTATCTTTATGTTTTAACTCCAAAAGGCATATCCGAAAAAACTAACCTAACAATTAATTTTATGAAAAGAAAAATGCGCGAATATGATGAACTTAAAAACGAACTAAGAAAAAGTAAATAGAAATGTGGACAATAATAAAATTTGATAAAAAAAAATTAGAGCTTCTAAAAAAAGATTTTAAGGAGAAATTGGGTGAAGATTTTACTATATATAAACCTAAATTGGCATTTAAGAAATATAAAAATAATAAATTAATAAATAAAGAGTTTAATTTATTAGGAGATTATTTATTTTGTTTTCATAAAAAATTTGAGGATTCCAAAGTAATAAATTCGTTGGTTTATACCAGAGGGCTTAAATATTTTTTAAATGGATTTGTGGAATCGCAAAGTGAGGTTAGAAGTTTTATTCAAAAATGTAAAAATTCAGAAGATAAAAGCGGTTATTTGTGCAATCAGTTTTATGAACTAAAAGTAAATTCTAGTTATCAATTTTTTTCAGGTCCATTTACTAATGCTATTTTCAAAATTATTGAATTACAAAAACACAAAATTAATGTTCTGATAGGAGATTTAAAAACAACCGTAAATAAGAAAGAATTTTTATTTAAACCTATCTAAAAAAAATGAAAAAAAAATTTTTTGTAAAAAAATTAATTTTTACAAAGTGCGGAGCTATGAAGTAATATTTTATGTTTAATAATAAAACTATATTTGTTTCGGGAGGAACTGGATCTTTTGGTAATAAATTTATTGAAGTTATTGTAAAGAATTATAAACCAAAGAAAATTATTGTTTATTCAAGAGATGAATACAAACAATATTTAATGGAAAAAAAATTTAGCTCAAATAAGTACTCTTTCATGAGATTCTTTTTGGGCGATGTTAGAGATCTTGAACGTTTAAAATTAGCTATGAATGGAGTTGATATTGTAGTTCATGCAGCTGCCTTGAAACACGTTCCCTCAGCCGAGCGCAACCCAATGGAATATGTTAAAACAAATATTTATGGTGCTGAAAATATTATTCAGTCAAGTATATTCCAAAAAGTTTCTAAAGTGATAGCTTTATCGACAGACAAAGCCGCTAACCCTATAAATCTTTATGGAGCTACAAAACTTGCTTCAGATAAAATATTTGTTGCGGCTAACAATATCGTTGGTGCTCAAAAAACTTCTTTTTCTGTAGTTAGATATGGTAATGTTGCTGGCTCCAGAGGCTCAGTTCAACAACTTTTTAATGAGCTCATCAAAAATGGTAGCGATTATTTTCCGATAACGGATAAAAGAATGACAAGGTTTTGGATTACACTTGATCAAGGTGTTGAATTTGTAATTAAAAGTTTTTCTAGAATGAGAGGTGGAGAAATATTTGTGCCTAAAATTCCATCACTCAATATCCTAGATTTAGCCAAAGCTTTAGGTCCAAAATTAAAATTAAAATATATAGGTATAAGAGCAGGGGAAAAAATACATGAAGTGATGTGCCCAAAAGAGTCTTCTTATTTAACTGTAGAATTTTCAGACCATTTTGTGATTTATCCCTCAAATCCAGAAGATAAAAAAGGCATGTTTGAAAAAAATTCAGTTGGTGAGAAAGGAAAAAAGGTTGGTAAGGATTTTGAGTATAGTTCAGATAAAAACAAAAATTTTCTTTCAATACAAGATATTATAAAGTTAAACAAATCAAAATAATTATGGAATTAAATATTAATAACAAAAAAAAATGGATGGAGCATTTGGAGAAAAGACGAAGAATGACATTTAATGCAAACAAGGACATATATAAAATTGATCCATCTTTCCCGAGAGAAATAACTTTAGATATTAATAATAGATGCAATCACAAATGTTATTTTTGTGCCAATCCAAAAATCGAACACTATGATCGGTTAGACCTTGGTTTAGCTTTTGATTTAATGAACCAAGCTTTAAAGAACGGTTCAACAGACTTAGCTTTGCAGGCAACCGGAGAACCATTTATGGAAAAAAGTCTTCCTGAATATGTTAAAGAGGGTAAAAGGTTAGGTTATGAATATATATACGTTAATACTAATGGTGCTTTAGCAAATTCAAAAAGAGCCAAGCCAGTTATAGATGCCGGATTAGATAGTATTAAATTTTCAATTAATGCAAATAATAAAGAAGAATTTAAGGAAATTCATGGATATGATGATTTTGATAAAGTTTTAGCAAATTTAAAATGGATTTATGAATACAGGAATCAAAATAATATTCAAATGGGCGTATATGTTAGTTCAGTTAAGAGTTCAAAAAGCACGATAGATAATAGCAATATAGAAAAATATATTAAACCATATTGCGATAATTTTGCTTTTAGAGATGTAAGCAATCAAGGTGGAAGCATGACGGAATTATCTGAGACTGAAAGTATTAATAAAGAAAATATATTAGGAAGCTTAAAAAAAGAGGAACTTGAATCACGAAAGACAAGATGTGTTTATCCTTTTAATAGAATTGTTATTAATCCTTATGGTCGCGTGGTTGCGTGTACTGCTGATTTTCACAATAAGCTGGCAATAGGAAATACTAGAGATGAATCATTAAAAGATATTTGGTTTGGTGCAAAATTTAAATATTTAAGACAGAAACATTTAACAGATAGTTATGGTATGATTTTCTGCCAGAAATGTCTCAACAATGTTGATTGCAAAACTACAAGTTTGGAAGAATCTTTCTGCAAAAAAAATTAAGTATAATTAAAATTATGATACTTAAAAGTTACATCCTAAAGCTTAATAGAACACAAACCTCTTAATTTAATTCCGATATGATTCCTTATAGTAGACAAAGCATAAGTGCTACGGACTGTAAAAATGTACTTAAAGTATTGAAATCTAGCTTTTTAACTCAAGGTCCGAAGGTAAAAGAATTTGAAAACAAAATAAAAAAATTCGCTGGTTCTAGATTTGCTGTAGCGTCAAATAGTGGCTCCAGTGCACTTCATATTGCGTGTTTAGCATTAGGAGTGAAAAAAAATGATATTGTTTGGACTGTACCGAACACTTTTGTGGCATCAGCTAATTGCGCAATTAATTGTGGAGCGAAAGTTGATTTTGTAGACATTAACAATGAAACATTCAATATTTCTATTGAAAAACTAAAAAACAAACTAATTATTGCAAAAAAAAATAAAAAACTTCCAAAAGTAATTATACCAGTTCATTTAGGAGGACAACCAAGTGAACAGAAAAAAATCTGGAAATTATCATTAAAATATAAATTTAAAATATTAGAAGACGCCTCCCATTCTATTGGAGGAAAACATTATGGAAATAGAGTGGGTAATTGTAAATGGTCTCATATAACGGTTTTTAGTTTTCACCCAGTAAAAATAATTACTACAGGGGAGGGGGGAATTTCTTTAACAAATGATAGGGACTTAAATTATAAAATGAAACTTTTTAGAGACAATGGAATCTCAAGGGAGAGAAAAAACTTCAGTAAACGAAATAAGAATTTTATTTGGCATTATGAACATTTAGATTCTGGATTCAATTATCGAATGAATGATATTTCTGCATCGTTAGGCATAAGTCAATTAAAAAGAATTAACCAGTTTGTAAAAAAAAGGAATCAAATCGCAAAATTGTATAATAATTTACTTAAAGACATTCCAATAAAAACACAGAAAATTTTACCACATAATTATTCGAGTTATCATTTATTTATTATTCAATTCGATCTTAAAAAAACCAAGTTCACATATAATCAAATTTTTAATTTATTTAGAAATAATAATTACTATGTGAATTTACATTATATGCCTTTGCATTTAAGCTCCTATTTTAAAAAATTAGGTTTTAGAAAAAATAATTTTCCCAATTCAGAGGAATACCAAAAAAAATCCATTAGCCTGCCAATTTTTTATGACTTAAAAAAAAATTCAGTAATTAAAATAGTTAATTTAGTTAAAAAAATTTATAAAGCATGAGTAGTAAGTTTATGATTGGGACTGCTCAGTTCGATCAAAAATATGGTTTAACTAACAAAACCAGCAAATTTAAAAAAAAAGAAATAATTAATTTATTAAAATTTGCTAGAAAAAATAAAATTAAATTCATAGATACTTCCCAAAGTTATGGTAAATCGGAATCAAATCTAAAGTTCTTAAAACTACAAAAATGGAACATAGTAACTAAAATTGATATTTTAAAATTTAGAAATAATAAAAATAAAATAAAAATAAAAAGATTAATTAAAAAAAAAATTTCTACTTCAGAAAAAAAATTGGGGAAAAAAAACCTTTATGGTTTATTAACTCAAAACTCTGATATTATTTTTAATGACAAAGATAAAAATATTTATGATTCTTTGGTATCTTTAAAGAAAGAGGGTTTTATTAAAAAATTTGGATACTCTATTTATAATTTTAAGAATATTAAAAAAATTTGTAAAGAATATAAACCTGATATCATACAATGTCCTTTTAATGTTTTTGACAGAAGACTCGTTGAAAAAAAAAATTTAAATTTATTAAAAAAAAATAAAATTGAAGTTCACATTAGATCAGTATTTTTGCAAGGTTTGCTACTGTCATCAGAAAAATCAATAATAAATAAATTTTCAAAATTTAAAAGAAAATTAAAAAATTGGGAAAATTTTGTTAGGCAAAAAAAAATATCAAAACTTCAAGCGTGTTTAAATTTTGTAAGTTATGCAAGAGATGTAAATAAAATTATTATTGGTGTAGATAATTTAAATCAACTAAAAGAAATAATAAATTCTAAAAAAATAAAAAAAATTAATTTTCCAAAAAATTTAAAATCCAGTAACTTTAATTTGATCAATCCAACATTATGGAAAAAATGAAAAAAAAAGTGACTATAATCATACAAGCTAGATTAAACTCTAGCAGATTGCCGAATAAAGTTCTTAAATCATTTGAAGGTATAAATTTAACCTACTTATTATTTGAGAGAATTAAAAAAACAAAATTGGCAGATAATATCGTATTTTCTATACCCGACACAAAAATCAATGATAAATTGTACTTTTATATTGTTAAAGAGCTGGGTTGTAATGTTTTTAGAGGTAGTGAAAAAAATGTTTTAAATCGTTTTTATGAAACGGCAAAAAAATTTAAATCTAGCACAGTAGTTAGAATTACAGGCGATTGCCCTTTTTTAGACCACAATATAATTGATAAATTTATAAATAAATTTAGCAGGCATAAAGTAGATTATTTAAGCAACATTTATCCAGCAACCTTTCCTGACGGTTTAGACATCGAAGTTTTTTCATTTGAAGCACTTAAAACTGCTAATAATAACGCTAAATCTATTTACGAACGCGAACATGTTACAGCATACATTAGAAATTCTAAAAAATTTAAAATTAAAAATATATTTAATTCAAAAGATTTAAGCTTTTTAAAATTTTCGATTGATACTTCATTGGACTTTTTAAAAGCAAAAAAAATAATTAAGTTTTTTAAAAAAAATATAAATTTTTCTTACAATAATTTGCTAAAAATTAAAAATTTAAATAAACTTTTTAAAAAAGAACTGTTAATTGAAAATATAAATAAAAACAAAACTAGAACAGGACAAATGCTATGGAATAAAGCAAAAAAAATTATTCCTGGTGGAAATATGCTTTTATCCAAAAATCCTGAAAGATATTTGCCAGAACATTGGCCAACTTATTATCAATCCGCAAAAGGATGCTCTATAAAAGATTTCGATGGAAATAATTTTTTAGATTTTTCTCTTATGGGAGTTGGAACCAATGTTCTTGGATATTCGAATAATTTTATAGATAATGAAATAAGCAAAACTATCAAACTAGGAAATATGTCGACACTAAACTGTGCAGAAGAAATTTTGCTTGCTGAAAAATTAATTGAATTACATCCATGGTTTCATCAAGTAAAGTTTGCTCGAACAGGAGGGGAAGCTAATGCAATTGCAATAAGAATAGCGAGAGCAGCATCGGGAAGAGATAATGTAGCATTTTGTGGATATCACGGTTGGCATGATTGGTATTTATCTTCTAACCTGGAGTTAAAAAAAAATAAAAATCTCGACAACCATCTTCTCAAAGGTTTAGAGATAGGCGGAGTTCCAAAAAAATTAAAAAAAACATCTTTCCCATTTGAATATGGCAATAAAGAGCAGCTAACAAAAATTGTAAAGAAAAACAAAATAGGAATAATCAAAATGGAAGTTTGTAAAAATACCACTCCTAATATAAATTTTTTAAAATTTGTTAGAGAATTAGCTAATAAAAATAATATCGTTTTAATTTATGATGAGTGCACCACTGGTTTTAGACAAACATATGGGGGATTGCACAAAAGCACTAAAGTTATTCCTGATATTGCAATCTTTGGTAAAGCATTAGGAAATGGATATGCTATTACTGCCATTGTGGGAAAAAAAGACGTGATGCAGGCTGCAGACAAAAGTTTCATAAGTAGTACTTTTTGGACAGAAAGAATTGGATCAGTAGCAGCCTTAAAAACTTTAGAATACATGAAAAAATATCAAACGTGGAATATAATAAAAGAAAAAGGCAAACTCATCCAAAAGCGTTGGGCAGAAATATCAAAACAAAATGATGTAGAAATAAGTATTAATGGAATATATTCGCTTTCAAGCTTTATATTTAAAAGTAAAATGCATCAAAAATACAAAACTTTAATAACTCAAGAAATGTTAAAGTCAAATATGTTGGCATCAAATGTCCTATATCCATCCATAGCACATAAAAAAAATTTACTTGATAAATATTTTAGTAAAATGGATCAAATTTTCAAAATTATAAAAAAATGCGAACAAGGATCTGATATCAGAAAATACTTAAAAACAAAAATAAGTCTCAAAGATTTTAAAAGACTTAATTAAATATGAAAAAAAATATACTCGTTATAGTCGCGCATCCTGATGATGAGATTTTAGGTTGTGGAGCAACGCTAGCAAAACTTGCAAGAAATAATCATAAAGTTCATTGTCTGATTACAGCAGAAGGAATTACGTCTAGAAATGATTCAAATAGAAAAAAACATTTAAACGATTTGCAAAAAGCAACATTAGCGTCATCTAAAATAATAAAGTTTTCCTCAGTGCAATCATTAAAACTTCCGGATAACAGACTTTACTCTGTTGATTTTTTAAAAATTGCTAAAACTTATGAAAAAATTATAAATATCTTAAAACCTAGAATAATTTTTACTCATCATCCAGGAGATTTAAATCTTGATCATGAAATAGTTAATAGGGCTGTTTTAACAGCTACTAGACCAATTGCTAAAACATATATAAAAAAAATATTAACTTTTGAAACACCCTCAAGTACTGAATGGAATTTTGATACAGCTAAAAGTTTTATACCTAATTATTTTGAAAATGTAGAAAAATTTATGAAGTATAAATTAAAAGCCCTCAAAGCATATAAATCTGAGATGAGGCCATTTCCTCACCCAAGATCAGTGGAAAATATCAAAGCGCTTGCCAAATTTAGAGGTAGCACAGTTGGATATAAATATGCAGAAGCCTTCAGACTTGTTAGAGAGATTAAAGATTGAAAAAAGCAATTTTTAGAGTTGACGCCGGTTCAGGCATTGGTTTTGGTCATTTAAATAGATGTATAATTCTAGCAAACGAACTAGTAAAAAAAAAATTTAAAGTAATTTTTATTTTATCAAGTTCATCAAAGTTTTTTACATCAAGACTAAATAAAAATGGCTTCAAGTACTATTGTATAAAAAATTTTATAAAAAATTTTAATCAAATTAAAGACGCGAAACTGTTTATTGATAAAATAAAAAATATTAAAAATATTGATGTAGTTTTTGTTGATAATTATTTTATTGATTATAGATGGGAAAAATTAATTAAATGTTACACAAAAAAAATTTTTGTAATAGATGACCTTAATAACAGAAAGCACTTATGTGAATATTATCTAAATAATAATTTACTTCTGCAAAATAAAAAAATTAAAAATAAATTAGACAATAAAAATTGCATTATTCTAAAAAATAAAAAATATATGATAATAAAACCAGATTATAAAAATTATAAATTTGTTAAAAGGGAAAAAAAATTAAAGAGTTTTTTTATTTTTTTTGGTGCAGAAGATAAGAAAAATTGTTCCCTTAAAATATTACATTGGCTTTTATCAGAAGATTATAATTTTAATTTTTATTTTATTAAAACACCAAAATTAGAAAATCAATTAAATGATTTAAAAAAAATAAAAAATAAAAGAAATTATAAATTTTATCCTATTCAAAAAGACTTATTAAAAATTTTTAAAAACTGCGATGCCATGATTTCTTCCGGAGGTACAATAAATTTTGAAAGAATTTTTGTCAAAATTCCAGGATTAATTTTTAAAATAGCAGATAATCAAAAATATAATTGTAACTTAATTAAAAAATTTAATTTAGGAACTTATAAGGGCAATTTTAGTAAATTAAATAAAAATAAGTTTCTAAAATTATTTAATAACTTTTTAATTAATTATAAAAAAAATAATCAATTCAAGAATTTTAATTTAGACTCTCAAGGAGCAAAAAGAATAGCAAATCTTATATGAGGTTAGGTAATCTTAAAATTAACAATAATAGTAAAACTTTTATTATTGCTGAAATTGGAATAAATCATGGTGGCTCTTATAAAAATTGTATTAAATTAATTTCCGCTGCAGCAAAATCAGGCGCTGATGCAGTGAAAATACAATTAGTTAATCGAAATGAAAGTTACCAAAAAGGATCAAGTTCTTTTGAAATTTTTAACAAAAAAACTTTTAGTCTTACTGTATTGAAAAAAATTAAAAAATTTTGTAATAAAAAAAAAATAATATTTTTTGCAACTCCAGGGGATATTTCTAGTTTATTCACTTTGATAAAGCTCAAGACTCCAGTAATTAAAATTTCATCTGGGTTAATGAATAATTTTCCTATGATAGATTTATGTATTAAAAAAAAGATACCAATAATAATTTCCACAGGTTTGGCAACAATTAAAGATTTAAAAGATTTAAAAAAATTTTTAAATAAAAAGAAATTTAAAAATTTTTCTATTTTAAAATGTACTTCAGAATATCCTGCCCAAGCACATAATTTAGATTTGGGTGGAATAAAAAATCTAATTTTTTTTTTTAAATGTATTGTTGGGTACTCAGATCACTATTTGGGGCACACAGCCTCACTTGTTGCTGTTATGAATGGTGCAAAAATAATTGAAAAACATTTCACTTTAAATAAAAACCTCAAAGGTGCAGATCATCATATATCGTTAGAACCAAAAGAATTCAAAACAATGGTTTTGGAAATTAGGAATTTAGAAAAAGTTTTAAAATATGGTTGTGCAAGAAAAATAGATAACAATATTAAGGAGAACAGATCTATGCTTAGAAAATTAGTTGTAATCAAAAACATAAAAAAAGGAGATGTAATTAATTTTAACAATATAGGATTTCAAAGATTAAAAAAGAAACAATTAAGTCTGGACCCAGCAAATTTTTTCTATATTAAAAATAAAAAATCTAGAGTTAATTTAAAAAAAGATACCGTAATTTCAAAAAGGCAATTAAGAAGCATTTAATAAATTAATATATAATATGCTGTTAACTTCTTGCGGTGGTTATTGGAGTTCTGGTTTAATTAAATTAATTAAAAAACAAAATTTGATAATCTCAAAGTTTATATAACCGATATCAAAAAGAATATTAAAGAAAAAAACATAATATCCTTAGGTGAATGGCGCCATAAAAGAAAATTTAAACATTGATAACTATTTATTAATAGTTACAATAATGCTAGCTAAGTTAGTCGTTGCAGAAAATTATGAAGAAATTAAAAATACTCCTAGGTGATCCCAGGCATCATACGGTTGGTGCGCATTCCAATTATATCCCAATTAATATCGGATATATAGCAACTTTCTTAAAACAAGAAATAAAAAATGTGGATTTAGAAATAGAACTTGAGGTAGACCCAGATACAATATTATCAAAATTAGATAATTGGAAGCCAGATATTGTGGCCATGTCTAATTACTGCTGGAACGCATCACTTTCAAGCATGATATGTGATTATGCTAAAAAATTAAATCAAAACACACTTTGTGTTTTGGGGGGGCCAGAGTTTCCAGCTGGAACTGGAAATAGAAAAATAGAAAACACCGAAAAGGAAAAAACATACGATAAATGCCTAAATTATTTAATTGAAAGACCGTCGGTTGATTACTTTGCTTACTCAGATGGAGAGGTAGCTTTTTTAGAAATTGTAAGCAAATTTATAGAAAACAAATTTTCTTTAAAATTGTTTAGAGATAGGGACATGCCAATAAGAGGTTGTGTTTCTGTATCAAAAGATAAGAAAAAATTACTAGTTGGTGATTATATTCTTAGAATAGGTATGAAAGGATCAATCAAAGCTGATGGTAGAGACATTGTTCCTTCTCCCTATTTAACCGGAATATTGGATAAATTTATGGACGGAAGTTTTCAACCGTCATTTGAAACTTCGAGAGGATGTCCTTTTCTATGTACCTATTGCGACCAAGGTATAGATGAAAGTAAAATTTGTGCCTTTAGTACCCAAAGATGTGCGGACGAGATGTTATACGTTGCAAAAAAAATTTCTAAATATGAAAAAGGTGTAAAGTCAATCGGTATTTTTGATTCAAATTGGGGTCTCTACCAAAAAGATCTCGACTTAGCAGAACATATAGCAAAAGTTATGGAAAAGTATGATTGGCCCCAACGTATTTACTGCAGCACTCCAAAAAGTAAAAGAGAAAATCTTTTAAAAATAGATGATAAATTAAAAAATAGAGTTTCAATTAGTTTACCTATGCAGTCAATGGACTCTAATACTTTAAACACAATTAAAAGAAAAAATTTACCTGAACAAGAGCAAATTGATCATATAAGAGCAATACAGAAAAGAGGAAAAACTGCTTCTGCAGAATTGATAATACCTCTTCCGGGTGAAACTGAAGAAACATATTTTGCGGGACTTAAATTTTTAATGGATAATGGAGTAGTAGCTCAAATTTATACATTGATGCAACTTTGTGGCGCTGAGCTTGGAAGAGATGAATCTATAAAAAAATATGATCTTAAATCAAGGTACAGAATTTTGCCTAAGCAATTTGGTAATTATCATGGAAAAAGAGTATTAGAAGTTGAACAAGTTTGTGTTGGATCGAATACAATGAGTTTTGAAAGCTACTTAAGATGTAGAAATAATAGCTTTTTTGTAAAATTATTATCTCAACATATTTTTTTTCCAATTCAAAAATTAACGCAAAAATTTTCGGTAAGCTGGTTTGACGTCAATAGAGAAGTGGCCAAACTTGTTGAAAAAGATAGTTTCAAAGGTAAATTTAAAGAAATATATGATGGTTTTTGCAATGAATCTCATACGGAACTATTCAATACAAAAGAAGAAGTTGTCGCTTTTTATAGCAAACCAGAAAATTATGAATCTTTATTAAAGGGCGATGTTGGAGAAAATTTATTAGAAAAATACGTAGCTAAAGGTATTTTGGTTTTTGATGAAGTAATATCAGCTATTTTTTGTGTAATCAGAAATATATTGAGCAAAACTCATAACAAAGAAAAAGATTTAATCTTAGATTCCACAGAAAAATGGCTAAAAAATTTATATATGATAGAAGAAATATTTAATGAAGATGAAGCGTTAGAAAAATACAATAACTACGAATTAAAGATAGACTTTGATTTTCCAAGCTGGTTATCACAAAGCCACTTACCTTTTGATAAATTTTTAAATAAATGTACATATAAAATGGATTACGATATTGAAAAAATAAAATACTCCCATAACGAAAGAAAATCACTTGATAAAAATTATTCTAAAGCAAGAGCTATAGCGAGATTCTCTAGAAAGCATATGCAAAGTGGAGCTACTGCTTTTCAAAAGCAATTCCAAAAAGTTATTTAGTAGAAAAAATTTCAAAAAAAGATATACAAAGTTGTTTAAAAAAGGCTTTTCATCAAATTTATTTTCAGTTTTATCATTGGAAATAGATAAATAAAAAAAATGAATTCTTCAGAGAGAACTCTTATCACTACCTCAATTCAAGAATTATGGGGCAACTCAAAAAATGTAATTTTTCTTGGTGAATGGTGCAAAAAATATGATCAGAAAAAGATATGGAACAATTTAGAATTTGAAACTATGAAACATCATTGGACAAATTATGAGAAACTGTATTTCGATCGTGAAAATATAATGGTTATCTATGAAAAGATATTAAATTTATTAGTGAAAAAGCTTAACGCCCATCATAAGACTAACCATAGCTCTAGGTATTGGAGAATAATAATTGGTCCCTGGCTGGTTTTATATACCGTATGCATGTTTGATAAATGGGAGACCTTAAGAATATTTTTTGAAAGATATAAAGGAAAAAAAAAATTGTATACTTTTGACCACGAAGACAACATTTTTTACAATTACGGCACATTAGACTTTTGGGAAAAAACTCGTTTTAATGATATTTGGCATTATAAAAATTTTTTAAGAATAATAAATTTCAAATTTAATAAAGAAATTAAAATTAAAAAAATAGACAAACATATATCTTTTAAAGATGTTAATAAATTTATAAAAGAAAATAAGAAAACAAAGACTAAAATTTTTTCTTCTTTTAAATCATTTTTTAGATATCTAATTATTTTTTTGGATCGGCCTTTATCTTTCTTTGGAATAAGAATTAACGATGTTATAATCGAGTCTTTTTATTTTGATAAAAGAGATCTAATAAAACTATTTTTTAAATCTAGAATTTTCCCTTCTTTTTATATAAATACTTTTAAAGAAAAAATTTTTGATCCAAAAGAAATTATTAATTTAAATCAGAGAAAGATTTTTTTTGATAATAATCAAGATTTATCAAATGATTTTGAAAAATATTTGTTTTTTGCAATGAAAACAGATTTTCCAATTGCATATCTTGAAAAATTTAATGAAATTGATCGATCCAACTCACACATTAATAAACAAAAAAAAAAATCTATTTTTTCAATGACTTCTTATATGATCAATGAAAGATTTAAAATATGGTTAGCTCGAATGGTTTCTAACGGAGCAAAACTAAACACATCTTTTCACGGCGGCTCTATTCCCTGTAAAATTGATAGTTTTTTAGATCATAATTTAAAAATCTCAGATAAATATTTTGTCTGGTCCAAGCCCGAAGATAAGAAACACATTCAAGCAAGCCCAGTGCAATTATTGAAAGCCAAGCGAATTGTAAGAAAAAGCAAAAAATTATGCTTAATTGTTTCTACAGATGTACTTAAATATCCAATTAAATTTCAGTCCTGTCCTTATGCTGAGCAATCTAAAATTTTGTTTAATGAAATTTGTTCTTTAGTCAACAATTTAAAATCTGATGTTTATAAGAATGTAGTATATCGGTGCCGATCATATAATTGGGGTTATGATATGCCTCTCCAGTTTTCAGAAACTTACAAGGATTTGAAAATTCAAGATGTAAACAAAACAATATATTATGAGGATCTTAGTAATACTAAATTATTAATTTCTGCTGACAGCTCAACAGCAGGCGCCGAAGGTATTATGAGTAACATTCCAACAGTGATTACCTATCCAACAAAGTTATATCATCCATCTGATGGCGTTAAACCAATTTTAGAGGACCTGAAAAAAAACAAAATATTTTTTGAAGATCCAATACAGGCTAGTAAACATATCAATGAAATTTGGCACAATCCGGAAGAATGGTGGAATTCAGAGCCAACAAGAAAATCTATTATTAAACTAAAAGATTTTGCTTTTAATTTGAAAAATGATTGGAAGGAAGAATGGAGTAATATTTTTAAAAGAGAAAAAGGAATACTATGAAAATTGCAATTCTTGGATCGAGTCCGTTCATGCTAATGTTGCTAAAAAACTTTCAA
>Ga0187833_10003864_pt1 | contig 14912 bp, 14 predicted proteins | sample ETNtaG_37_FD_167968 | JGI IMG/M metagenome (GOLD analysis project Ga0187833, IMG submission 167968) | Marine microbial and viral communities from oxygen minimum zone, Eastern Pacific Ocean - ETNP2014_SV_400_PacBio MetaG (Illumina Assembly) | ecosystem: Environmental > Aquatic > Marine > Hypoxic... | reverse complement strand
GAAATATTAGGAAGCGCTATAAAAGCGGATTTTACAATAACATTTCACAGAAAAAAAATAGGTCATATTCTTGGTTTAGGGAAAAAGTTTAGTGGTAAGATTAAAGTAGTAGATATAGGTTTTAGTCAAAAGAAAATGAACACTCAGTGTCTAAAAAATTCTCCAAATTTATGGATAAGATATTTTCCATGGAAAAAAACGTCAGACCATAAATATAGTAGAGGAAGAGCAGTTGTTTACGGTGGACAAAAAGAATTTACTGGAGCTGCTATTCTTTCTGCTCAAGCAGCGCTAAAAACTGGAACCGGATCAGTAAAAATTATTTGTTCAAAGAATACATTACAAATATACTCTATTAAGTTTCCTTCAGTTTTAAAAACGGAAATAAATAATATTTATCAACTGGAGAACTTTTTAAAAAAGGAAAAGATTACTTCCATTCTAGTAGGACCAGGATCTGGATCGAATAAAAAAATTTATGAAATTACTAAATTAATACTTAAAAAAGTAAAATATGTTGTGTTGGATGCTGATGCTTTAACTTGTTTTAAAGAAGATTTAAAATCTCTTTATTCTTTACTTGATAAAAATAAAATAATTACACCACATTTTGGAGAGTTTCATAAAATCTTTCCTAAAATAAATAAAAATCTTAACAGTATTGATAAAGCTTTAAATGCAGTAAAATTAATTAAATCAAACATTGTGTTAAAAGGACCTGCTACAATTATTGCCTCTTATAATAAAAAAATTGTAATTAATAATCACTCTTCTTCTGAATTGGCGGTCATTGGATCAGGAGACGTTTTAAGCGGTATAATTGCTAGTTTGATTGGACAAAAAAAAATGAATCCTTTTTTAGCTGGATGTGCGGCTACATGGTTACACGGTGACATTGCAAAAAATTATGGAAAAGGATTAATAGCTGAAGATATAGTTCGAGGTATACCCGCAGCATTAAAAAGATTAAAAAATGGATGATTTCTTAAAAAAAGAGCCAGTAAAAAGAGTACAAGAATTTATAACAAAATTTGATTCTAAACTTAAAGTTATGGTTTTGAATACTACCGCCAGAACGGCAAAAGAAGCAGCTATTTCACTAAAATGTGAAGTTGGAGCAATTGTTAAAAGTTTGGTATTTAGGGCTGATAATACTTTTTTGATATGTTTAGTTGCAGGAGATAAAAGATGTTCATTGAATAAATTGAAAAAAATTTTAGAAAAAAAAGATGTTTGTATGGCTAACGCTGATGAAGTAAAAGCAAATACTGGTTTTTCAATTGGTGGAGTTGCACCAATTGCACATTTAAAAAAATTAGATATTTTAATTGATCAATCCTTAAGTAGATTTCAATATGTATTTGGGGCAGCAGGACATCCAAATTCTATTTTTAAAATTGAATATAATCAATTAATTCAGATGACTAAGGGTGAAGTTAAAGAGATTATTGAATGAGATCTCCAAAACTCTTGGATTTTTTTTTGTTAACATTGTTAGCCTTAATATGGGCTTCGGCTTTTTTTAATATTAAAATTGCTACTTATTCCTATGGTCCAATAACAATAGCATTTTTAAGAGTATTTTTTGGATCTATTCCACTGATAGTCATCTGTTTTTTCAAAAAAATAAAAATTGAAGCTTTTTCAAAAGACTGGCTTTGGTTTGCTGCAATTGGATTTATTAATTTGGTATTACCATTTTTTTTAATTGCTTATGGTATAAAAAATGTACAAAGCAATTTAGCAGCAATATTAATGGCAAGCACTCCATTAAGCGCAACAATACTTGCGCATCTTTTTACAAAAAATGAAAAAATTAATTTCCTGAAATCAGTTGGGATATTATTAGGATTTAGTGGAATAATATTTCTTTTTACTGATAAGATATTGTTTAGTGAAAATAATATATGGTCTGCACTTATAATATTATTAGCTTCTACTTTTTATGTTATGGGAGGTGTTTTGACTTTAAAAATAAGCAATAAATCTAATGAAAATGTTACGACATCTATAATGATTTGGGCTACAATATTTTTATTGCCGCTTTCTTTATTTTTTGAACAACCATGGAATTTGACACCAAGGTTAGACTCAACAATTTCGCTTATTTATCTTGGAATTTTTGCAACAGGAATAGCCTGGTTATTAAGATTTTATATTTTGAAACACAATGGTTTGGTTTTTCAAGCACAAGTAGCTTACTTAATACCAATTTTTGGAGTTATATTAGGTTTTTTAATATTGAATGAAACTATTACTTCAAAAGTATTAATTTCGCTGATTGCTGTAATAGTTGGAATTTATATTGTAAAAAAAGGTAGTAAAATTAAAATAATTTAACCACCTCTAAATATATTACAGGTTAAGATTAGGAAAAACTTTTTGAATACCGGATATCAAGCAAGATTCAACAGGAATTTTAAAAAATTTATGTTTAAACCTCTGTTTTGCAATTGGATGATAAAATTTAAATGCTAATTTACCTATTGGTGTCGCAAACTTAATTTTTGCTTTTTCGCTGCAGAATAATGATGAAATCATAATTGTCGAAATTTCTCGCCGTTTATGATTGGGTATCCAATTGTCATGTTTATAAAACCATGAGGTAGAGTCAATATCAACCCAATCCTTTAATGATTTTGGAGACTTAAACAATTTTTTCGATATAATTTCATTATATAATTCAGTACCTACTATAGGTAGGTAGACGAAAAACATTGGAAAAATTCTAGGATTATCCTTATATAATTGTAAAAAGAATTCCACAGTTTCATTTCTTTCCTCATCAGTTTCAGTTGGATAGCCGACTATAAATGTGTATTTCGTTGTAAAAGGAAGGTTAGCTTCGGCTATAAGTCTATTTGCATATAACATATTTTCTTTTGTGTCAGCTTTTTGAATACGTTTTAGCATTCTTTCCGAGCCAGTTTCTATTCCGATATCTAATGCCTTGCAGCCACTCTCCGAAAGTAGTTTCATATCATCTTTATTTAACTTACTTATAAGATTAGCCCTGATACCGGTTGATTCCCACGCTATTTTTGGTCTGATATTAGCTAAGGCTGTACAAAATTCTATAAAATGTTTTCTTCCAGCTGATGTTAAATCATCAACAAATAGAAAACTATTATAACCATATTTGGTTTGAAGCATTTTTATTTTGGCGACAAGTTTAGAAATTGAAATTGACCTCAATTTTCTTTCCTGCAAAACTTCGTTTCCACAAAATTTACATGCAAACGGACATCCTCTAGATGTTTGAAATGATGCTGATGTGCCATGACCGAGGTCAACTGCATTGTATTTTGGGAGATCAAGTAGTTCATATGGCGAATCTGGAAGTGAATCAAGATCCATAACCAATGGGTTGTTACCAGTAAAGACTATGTTTTTTCCAAACTTATTATTATCATGCGGATTTTTTACGTTTAGACTTCCATTTCCTGAGCCATTGTCATTATGTTTATGAGTCACACCATTAGTGCTTCTTTTATAATAATAAATGCCTTTAACATTATTTAAAGCGTCACTTTTTAAAACTTCATCAAGAGTATTTTTTTCAAATATTTTAACAACTTCAAAAAATGTGTAATCTGCTTCACCTTTCATAACGATGTCTATACCTTCATGTTCTAAGCTTTGTTCTGGTAGTAATGTTGCGTGCACACCTCCAAAAATTATAGGAATTGTGTTGTCGAATTTCTTAATTATTTCAACTGAAGTAAGAAGGTCTTTAATAGCCGGTCCTGTTAAAGCTGTGATACCAACACATACAGGCTTACCATCTTTTAAATAATTACTTAAGACGTTTTCCCAATCCGCAGTAACTCTACAATCGAGAATCTTGACGTCATAACCCATTTTGTGTGGAATCGCTGCAATTGTAAGAATTGATTCAGGGAATCGAATACATATTCCATCCCACACTCCGTGTCTCGGCTGTATTAATAATATTTTTTTGTTCATTGAGAACTTACACTTATATTAATTAACCAATTTAAATACAAAATTAAATAATCAAAGTAATATATAGATTTTTGTTCAATGCGTCAAAATTTTTCATTCATTGATTTTTAGTGAAATTAGAATATATATAGTAAAAAAAATTGAAATTAAATTGACCAATTACTTTTGCAAATTTTATGCTTTACTCATTAGATTTATTAGAAGCTTACCCTATCACTATAATTAACATTTACTTCTTTTTTATTTTTTTTGTAGTTTTAGTTCTGGGTTATCCAATGGGAAGATATTTGTTAAGTAATTATTGCGAAAATAGTTTAATTAAAAATTCTTTTTTCTCTATCACAATTTTTTCTTTGTTTATTTCGACAACGGTAAATTTGGCACCAATTTTAGCAAAATATGTAATTATTATTTTTTACTTTACCAATTTATTTATTTTAGGCACAAATTCAAAAATCAGAAATGATCTTGGTAGAGCAATAATTTCATTTAAATTTGTATTATTTGGAACATTTTTTACATTTTTAATATTTAATTTTATTTATGAACCTATTTTTGTGGAAAATGGAAAATTAAATTTTTTTTTTAACACACATTTTAGTTATTTTGCTAACCCTGTTAATGAAATTTTTAGGTCAGATTACTTTTCAAGAATCAAAATATTAAGCTTATATCCTTCAGAATGGAGTTCTTTTCACTTTTTTCAAGCAAGCATTAACTCGATTTTTTTATCACCAATTTATTTGTCTGGAACAATAGGTTTATTTATTCTAAAAAATTTTTATGTATCAATTTTTGTATCTTTATTTTGTTTTAGTTTTTTTAAAGACAGAAAATACACAAAAAAAGAATATCAAATAATAATTTTAAAAGTTTTTTTAATTATTTCAATTTTTGCTTTTCTTTTTTTTCCAAGAGTATTTTTTTTAATCACAACAAATTATTTTGCAGCAATCTTATCAACAATATTTATTATAGAATCTTTTTTTTCTAAAAATAAAAATGATCTGTTAATCTGGACAATTATTCTTGTTATATCTTCATTTAGCAATATTTTTATTGGTTTGATGATTGTCCTGTACTATTTGCTTGAGTCGCGGAATTTTAATTTTAAAATTTTTATTAACAAAATCAAAAAAAATCTAAACTTACCAAATTTACTATTAATAATTCTTTTTTTATTTGAAATGCTATCTGCATTTTACCATAGTGAATTTACTCAGCCTAGATTTAACCTTCCTACCTCCAAGTCATGGTGGGTGACAACGATTACTTATCCTTTAATAGAGAATTATAAATTTTTCTTTATAACTTTCATTTTATTAATTACTACTCATTTATTTTTGTCAAAATTTATTTTTAATAAAAAATTAAATTTTACTTGGCATTTCAATAAACAATATCTTTTTTATTTTACCATAGTTTTAATAATACCTTTTATCTATTTAATCTTATTTTTTTTAAAAAATGTAATTCTTGATATTTATAATATAGAGAAGTTGAAAATATTTTTTGAGAGCCTAAGCGTTGCAAATTTATCCTTCTACTTTTTTGTTCCTTTAATATGGTGTTTTATTTTGCTTTGTACGAGAATTTTGTTTCGCTATTTATTTATAACTGCGATTTTGATTTATACTTTTTTATCAACTTTTATTTACAATCCCATTGTTCTTCCAGCGTTTTTTACTTTAGAAATATTGATTTTATTTTTTATTTTTCACATCTTGATAGATTTTAAACGAAATAAAAAAAAAACATTTAGTTATTTATTTATAGTATCAATAATTATTTCTGTTGCGTTTCAATTCAATTTCTTTAACGATACGGTGATCTTTTCATATAAGTACAGCCCAAAACTTGTTATTAAAATCAAAGATCTTAAAGAATTCAACAAAAGAAAATATCTATGTCCACAGGATGTAAAATTCATCAGCTCTTATAAATTTACTGGTTCGGCTTTAAGCGCAATTTTGCTTAAGCCTTATTATACTGATATTTCTATAACGGACAGACATGCTAATTGGGCTAATGCTGCTTTACGTTGGGCAGTACTTCCCAAAACAAAAGTTAATAATCCTTGCAGAAGCCAATAGTTAAAATTTTACTAAAAACTTTTTATTAGTCCTTTTATATAATTTAGTTTATTTTTTTTATTTTTTGCCAAATATATTTTATTTAAGAATGCTGGGCTTTTTTCTAAATCAATAGTATGTGTAATTAGTTGTTCCAAATTATCATTACGTCCATTTGCGAGGAAATTTTCAGCCGACAGCCAATTGCTCGTTTTCTTTTTAAATGTTGAGTTCCATACACCTTTTATAATTATTTCTTTTCTTAAAACACTACTTATTTGATCTCTGCTCAATTTTATATCGTTATTAGGATTTCCTGAAAAAATTACTACGCCATTTTTTTTGACAAAACTTAAGGAGCTAATAAAATTTTTGTAATTTCCTGAACTTTCTATGACAACGTCAAATTTATTGCACAAAGACGATAATATGTATTGATCTTCTCTTGTATTTTTATTTTTAAATAACAATTGATCATTAGAATATTTTTTTATTTTTTCTAATTTGAATGAATTTCTATCAAGTGTAGTTAAATTTATTTTTGAATTTTTTTTCTTTAATATTCTGGCCAAAATTTGACCAATAAAACCCGAACCAATTAAAAGAACTCTATTTTTTTTTGATAAAATATTTGGAAATTTATCTAATATATTGAATACAACAGCAGTAGGTTCAATTAATGAGCAAATATTATAATTTATTTTTTTATTCATTTTATATAGATTCCAGGCATATACATCTAGAATTTCACAAAAAGATCCATCTGTTCTTGACCCGTAATATGAGTAATTATTACATAAATTATAATTTTTATTATTGCAGTTTTCACATTTATTTTTTTTATTATTATGAATACATTGTGGTATTAATGGATAGACTGATACCGTATCGTTTTTGTTAAATTTTGTAACAGATTTACCTACTTGAATTATTCTACCCACAAACTCATGACCCATAACCAAAGGATATGCATATGCCATATTATCAAAAGCTCTTGGTATGTCTGAAGCGCAAATAGCAGAGTAGAGGATCTGTAATCTACATTTAAGAGGGTGTAAAATTTTTGGGATATTTTTTTCAATAATTTTTAATTTTTTATTTTTTATTAAAGAGAGAGCAATCATATTTTTAAATAATTTGTTTCTGAAAAAAAATTTTGCCAATATATAAAAGAATTAAAATCATAAACATCTCCAAAATTTATCCAAAAGTCTACTTCTAAAAGTTTTACTATTAAACCTTTTTTAATAAGAATATTTATGTTGTTAGCTACATAAAGTTCTTTATTTACGTAGTATTTTTTTTTCTTTGCTATTTCACAAGACATAAAAAAATCTTTTGATTTTTTAAACCAAAAAGTACCTACTATCATTTGGTCATTGCTTGGGTTATTAGAAATTGTTTTTTTTTCTGTTATTTTTTTTACTGTATTATCATTATTAAAAGAGCAATAAGCAAAATTGGAATAATTATTAACTATTCTTGATTTTAATTTATAGGTAAAAATAATAACATCGGATCTTTTTTTTAAAGCAAAAAATTTTTTCTTTGAAAATCGTAAAATGTAGTCACAAGAATGAATAAATACATCTTGATTATTATTAATTAATCCTTTTGCTTTGTAGCATGTATCAGCCTGACCTAGAGTATTTTTATTTAAAAGTAAACTTTTAAAATTATTTTTTTTAATTAATTTTCTTAAATTTGAATATTTTTCATATATTTCTTTTTTTAAAATTATTAATTTATTTTTTGAATTGGGCAACTTTGAAATTGATTTTTCCAAAATACATTGGTTATCGACTTTAATTAATGGTTTAATTGTACCAAAATTATTCTTTTTAAATCTCATTCCAAGTCCAGCCATAGGCAAAATAATATTATTAACTGAATTTTTTATTTTATCAGGCATTTTTTTTAAAAAAGTTTAACCAATTTATAAATTCTTCATAATCTTTGGGTGTCCCAAGAGAAATAAAGCGTTTAACTTCAAAATTTAATATTTTAATTTTTTTATTTAATAAATAAATATAAGGTAATGACACATACATTTCTTTATATTTTTTGATCATTTGTTTATCTTTAATAGCCTTAAGCCCATTCTTTTTAAAAATACTAAAATTTTTAAAATAATATATTCCAACGGAAGCAAATTCTTCTGAAGGTTTTTTTGTAAAAGATTTTTTCTCTCTTAATTCAGTAACTAGTCTATTTTTAATTTTGAGATAACAATATAACGTTCCTGTAAAAGAACTTGGGTGAAAACCTCGAAAAGAAACAATGGCTCCATCATAACCGTAAATTTCTCTTTTAAATTTTTTATAGTCCCAATCAATTAAAAAATCACAATAGGATATTATAATACTAGAGTCATTATTTATTGATTTAACTTGTAGGGCTGAATATACAGGACCCAGGTTATGCGATTTAATAACATTGATATGAACATTTTTTCTTAAGCTTTTAATATAGTTTACTAGATTATTATTCTCGGCTATTTGTTCTTCCGTTAGAACAAAATGGAAAGTATCGTCATCATCAAATTTTTTTATTACTTCAGATATAATAGTAGAATTTCCGATTGATAACAAAAATTTAGGTTTTTTATATCCAGCACTATAAAATCTTTTTGATTGTCCCGCTAAAGTTATTAAAACATTCATTATAGATTTTTATTCAGATGTTTTTTCCAATAAATAACTGACTCCAGAACATCTTTTCGTAAATTTTTGTCTATAGGATCTCTTTCTTTAAAAGACAATTCAAGCGATAGCTCAGCATCATCAATTTTATTTTTTTTTAAAATTTGTAAAACTTTGGAAGCTTTGATAATACCTCTTTCATTATTTTTTTTAGTAAAGGGCAAATGTGTATAATTATTTTTTATAACTTGCTTTATATGTATTACTGGGCTTATGTTAGCAAATTCTTCTAGCCAACAATATGGATCAAAATTTGTTTTATTTTTTGAATTTAAATTTCCGTGTCCTACGTCTAAACAAATTTTGAATTTTGTTTTAGATTTTTCATTTAATTTTTTTTGAATTTTTTTGCATTCATTTATAGTATCTCCAAATTCTCTTGATATAGACATTGGTTCCCAAATTAACGCTTTGAGATTTTTTTTGAAAGCATATTCGGCAATTTTTTTCCAGTTATTTAAAACTCTATTAATTAAAATTGAATTTCTTTTTTTTAGTTGATTATCTTTGTATGTTAAAATTCCTAAATGGCTTCCTGTATATTTGGCACCTAAATCTATCGAAATATTTATAAAGTGTTTAAACCACTTTATCCAATACTCTTGATACGATTTATCTGGATGAGCCAAATGATTTAAACGAGTATAAGCTCCAGTAAAAGTACTATTTACTTTTAAATTACACTTCGAAAAAACTTTATTAATTTTGTTTATATGTTTTATTGAAGAATTTTTTGGCATGTTTAAATTTAACCAATCTGATGTTGGCTGAATAAATCTAACGTTTAAATGATTGGAACAAAAATCAGCAAATTCTTCGACTTCCACAATTCTGTTTAATGCAAATCCAGTGTTAACACTTAATTTAAACTTATTTTGCATTTATAAAACTTTGTCTATAGACTCATGTACTTGTTCTACAGCCTGCTTAATTGATAAATTTTTAATAAATAATCCACTAGAGCCTAATACCAAAATTTTTGCTCCAGCTTTTAAAAAATCAGGTATAGTATTTTTGTTTACATTACCGTCAACAGTTATTGAAATATTCAATTTCATTTTGTCAATTAAGTTTCTTAGATTATCTATTTTTCTAACTATCTGGGGAATTAATTTTTGAGACATAAAACCTGGATTAACTGTTAATAACAAAATATTTTCTACATCTTCAAGAACATATTCTATGTGCTCTAGAGGGGTAGCTGGAGATAAAGCCAGAGCCACTTTTGCTTTTTTTTTTACTTCAATAATATCTCTATGAAGATTTTTTGAAGTTTCTTGGTGAATCGTAAAGATGTCATTTTTGCTTAGAGTAAATCTATCAAAAATTCTCATTGGTTCTTCCACCATTAAATGGTAGTGGCCAGGTAACTTTGTGGATTTTCTAACAAGATCTATAATTGTTGAACCCATAGTGAAATCGGGAGCATATCTTCCATCAATTACATCATAGTGCATGTAATCTATATTATTTTGTTCCAACTCAATTAATTGATTTTTTAAATCAAGCCAATCGGCACACATCAACGAAGCAGATAATTTTATACCCTTATGCATTTTGTGGTTTTATAATAATTTTAATACATTTACTAGTTTTCATAATATTAAACGCTTGTTTAATTTTTTTTAAACTATAAATATGTGTAATAATATCATCTAATATTATTTTTTTTTTTATTATAAGTTTTGCAGCTTTTATTATATGTTTTTTTTCAGAACCATGAGATCCAACAATTTTTAGTTGTTTATAATGTATTAAATTCGTATTTATTTTAACAAAAGGATCTTTATGATCTTTTTTTTCCAAACCAGAAAAGAAGTTTATAGAGCCATTTTTCGAAATTATATTGATAGCTTCGTTTTGCGCATTATAAGAATTGCAAGCTACAAAACAATAATTTATTTCATCTTTCTTTTTCATAATAGAAAAAATTTTTTTTTTGTAATTTTTAAAATTAAATTTAAAAATATTTTTTCCTCTTATTCCTCTAGCAAGTTTATAATTATTTATATCTATTAGAAAAATCTTTTTACTTTTGTAATAAATGCTGAGTTTTGCAATTATATTACCTATAGATCCGGCTCCAAAAATAACTACGTTCTTATTGGGTTTAAAATTAATTTTTTCAAAACCATTGAGACAGCAAGCTAATGGTTCGACTAAACAAGTACTATTATGATTAATCTTGCTTTTTGTGAGATAATGCGGTGCTTTTCGAAGAAGATTATTATTAACCCTTAAATATTGTTGGAATCCACCATCTATTTCATGTCCAAAAGCAAAATCTTTCTTAGATTTATTGGGAATATCAGCACCCAAAATAATTTTTTGACCTTTTTTGAAGTATTTACCAGATTCCACAGAAACTATTTCACCTGATATTTCGTGACCTAAAACAGTATTCTCTTTAACTCTATTACTCCCCTTTTTTAATATTTTAAGATCACTCCCACAAATTCCACAGCTATGAATTTTTATAATTATTTCATTATTATGAGTTTTATCAATTTTTGTTTGCTCAAGCTTAAGAGAATTCTTTTTTATGTATTTTAATGCAAAATTATTCATTAGATTTTTAAAGAAAACAAAAAATACATAATAATTAATAAAATAAAAGTTAATAAATAGATATATTTATATTTATTAAAAATATAATAGAAAAATATTACAGTTCTTCCCGTGTACGAACCTTTGTTTATACTGTTGATGTAGAATATTTCGTCTTTGCTAAGATAATATATGATTGGTATATAATATAAAAAATGCAACAAAAATAACGCTATTCTTGTTTCAAGCATTTTAAGCTCAATACCCAGTCCATTAATGGAAGCTATAACCAAGGATATTTCTATAAACATTAAAAAATATATATGTAAAAATCTTTGATAAAATTCATAAAGATCTATTTTTAAAATAAAAATACAAATAATCATTAACAACGGGGGAAGTATAAAATAAAAGAAAACGTTATAAAAAGGCAGGGATTGATAAACATTCACTTTTAAGGAGTCAAAACTTAATTGATTGGTAATTAAGAAAATATTTATTAAGTAAATAAAAAATAGAAAAAGGATATTTAACTTTGATAATTTAATTTTTTTTTGAAAAAAAAGAACTGTAAGCCAAGAAATCCAATAAATATTTCCGATTAATCCATCTACGGGATGGATGTGCAACATTGATAACCATAAAAAGGTTATTGTAAATACTCTAATTTTACTAATACGGATAATATTCAAGCTTAAGTAAAAAATTAAGCAAAAGAAAAAAATAGAAAAGGAAGGGAGAGGGAATCCCATAATTTCAAAATTTTCATATAAATTTACATTTGTTCTGAGATCTAATTTTTTAAAAAAACCAACTAAAAAATTTATAAAGTGAAAGTTTTCAGTTGCTAAGAGAGAAAGAAAGGTTAATGAAAATGCCCAAATGTTGCTAGAAAGTATTTTTTTAAAAATCTTGAAGATTATAACGGCTACTAGAGAAGGAAAAAAACAAAACCCGAGAAAAAATTTAAGTGAATCCGAAGTAATAATATTGTTTAAATAAAAACTTATATATGGCTTGTAGTTTAGTAATTCTATTGCAGTATCAAGATCATTATTATTTAAATTGACCGATGAATAATTGAATTTAATCCATAAAGAAAAATATAGAATAAATGAAATAAATAAGACTAGTTCACAAATATTTTGTATAAAAAAGTTTTTGAATTTAGAAACGACCATGAAAAAGGATATTAAACGAACTTAATAATGAAAGTAAAGAATATTTGATTTTTTTTGCTAAATTTTCATTAGTACCTATACCATGCTTTCTTTTAGCAACATCAAGTTTAAATCTTGAAATTTTACAATTATTGATTTTTGCATTTAACAACATGTAAAGATCTAAACTCATATCATTGGGTAAAAAATCTAGATTTTTTATAATTGATTTATGAAAAAGATTTGGTTGGGCATGAATATCATAAAGTTTTTTTCTAAATAAAACAGAATTGATTATTGTCATGAAAAAAGTGAAAGTATCTTCAATAATTGATCTTTTTTTTCTACTACCTTTAATAAAATGTTTTTCAAAATTTGATGACTTATAAATCATATAAGCTTTATAAACATTTTCCAAATTAAACTGTAAGTCGGCGTGCGTATAACAAATTATGTCTGACGTAGCATTTTTAATACCTTGTTTTACACCGTTTCCAAAACCGATATTTTTATTAATTTTAATAACTTTTAAATTTTTTATTATGTCTTTTTTTAAACTTATAATTTCCTCAGAATTGTCTATAGATCCATTATTAACGATTATTATTTCCAAAAAAAATTTATTTTCTAATCTTGAAATTTGATCAAAAAGTTCTTTTATATTTTTTTCTTCGTTATAACATGGTATTATTAAAGTTAAATCTGCCATGATTTTTGTTAGCCATAGAATAAATACTATAAAAAAACTTAATAAAACACCAAAATTTTATGGTGTTGAGATAGATTTAAGAGACTATAAAAAGAAAATCATTCTTTCTCATGATCCTTTTAAATCAGGTGAAAGTTTCTATGAATTTTTAAAAAAATATGATCATAAATTTTTAATATTAAATGTAAAAAATGAAGGCATTGAACTCAACATTTTAAAGATACTTAAAAAATTTAAAATTAAAAATTATTTTTTTTTGGATTGCACCTTTCCATCTTTAATCAACCTTACTAAAAAAGGAATTAAAAATATTGCTATTAGAGTATCTGATTATGAAAGTTTTCATACTCTTCGCAACATGAAATATTTGGCTAAGTGGGTATGGATTGATTGTTTTAAAAATATTCCTCTCGATGAAAAAAAATATAAATTAATTAAAAAATATAAGTATAAGATCTGTTTAGTTTCGCCAGAACTTCATAGAAGAAAAATTGGTAATAGAAAATTTTTAAAATTAGTTAAAAGCCAAAAAATTAAAATAGACATGTTGTGTACAAAACAAGATTTTTTTGAAAATTGGAAAAACATTTTTAAAAAATAATTTTGCATGTTTAATAACAATTCTTTAATAAAAACGTTTCATCAAGCTATAAGATTTTCGATAATTGGATTTTGTGGTGTTTTGATTAATTATGGTATTTTTATTCTGGCGTTGGTTGTTTTTAAAATTCATTACTTAATTTCTGGTGTAATGGGATACTTGATTGGTGGAATACCGATCTATTTGTTACATCGTTATTGGACCTTCAAGTCTGATGTATCAATTTTTAAAGGATTTCCAATATATGTTGTAATTAATTTGTTTAGTTTATCATCACACTCGAGTATCCAATATGTATCAAAAGAATATTTTAATGTACCGGAAATTTATTCTCAAGCTTATGGTATATCTGTTTCTGTTATAATAAGTTTTATTTTAGTAAGAAAATTAATGAAAAGTAAAATTTAATTTTGCTTACAATTTAAAAAAAAATGTATTATATTATTTCAAGGAATTATTAAATGGCGCACGTTATATTTGCTCAGGAAATGTTTTTTCCACTTCAGAGTACGCAAGTATTATCTGCATATTTAAAAAGAGCCGGACACACAACAGATGTTGCGATAGGCAGCCCATCAGAAATAGTTAAGTTTTGCAAAAAAGAAAAATCAGATCTTATAGCTTTTTCAGTTCTGACTTCATATCGAAATCATATGTTAGCTTCGGTTGATGAATTAAAAGAGGCAAAAATAGATTCTATTTTAATTGCTGGAGGTTATGACATAACTTTTATGCCTCAAATAATAAAAAATTCAAATTTGGATATTATTTGTGTGGGAGAAGGTGGTGATTCAACAATTGAATTATGTAATGCTCTGGATGAAGGAAAGAATTGGAGAAATCTAAGCATAGGCAATTTACATATTAAACAAATCGATGGAACTATTAAAAAAAATCCAATGAGACATTGGATGATGAACATGGATGAAACGCCTTTCGATGATCGTGATATTTATTGGAAAAAAGATCCTTATTTTAAAATAGTGCCTTTCACACAGGTTTTAGCTGGAAGAGGTTGTCCTTATCCTTGCACATACTGTTTTAATGATGGTTATAAAAAAATTCATATTGCTGCTGGAATGAAAGGAAAAGATTATACAAACTTAAGAAGCGTTTCACATATGATTGAAGAATTAAAAATGTTAGAAGACAAAT
>Ga0187833_10003863_pt1 | contig 14918 bp, 13 predicted proteins | sample ETNtaG_37_FD_167968 | JGI IMG/M metagenome (GOLD analysis project Ga0187833, IMG submission 167968) | Marine microbial and viral communities from oxygen minimum zone, Eastern Pacific Ocean - ETNP2014_SV_400_PacBio MetaG (Illumina Assembly) | ecosystem: Environmental > Aquatic > Marine > Hypoxic... | reverse complement strand
ACATAGGCCGGAGGTAAGTTTTTACCGTTTAGGCGAGACGATGTTTCTAGTTCATGCAAGCGTTCACAGGCACCCGTCATCCATTTTTCAGATTCACTGTGTGACTCTGATGGCTTTCCAACGTCAATAAACACTATCCTTTCGTGGTCTGCCTGTTTGCCCAAAGCATCATTCAGCTTTGATATTACATTTGGCTTTCCGCTCTTCTTATTAAACGCAAGTGTCTTTGCTTCAACAGAAAACTTCCTCTTGGTGACTTGATGAGTAGCGGTAAACTCGCAATGAGTCTTATCTCCATTCAACTCATTTTCAAACTCAATATCAAAACCAGCTTTTATGAAGTACGAAGCAACGCATGTTTCGTAGAGCGCACCGTGAAAATTACTTCTGTCTGCCAGTTTTAATCGTCTAATTAATTCGGTCTGAACATCTACATTATGTTCAATGAGGTAAAGACTGTTTGCAAGCGTAAAATAAGACATGCTCGCACCGATGTGTTCACTGGTAAAAACCCCCTCAACAGCCGTAGGCTGCCTTGATCTATTTTTAATCCATATGTCGTACCATTGAATGATGGGATGCATGTCTTTGTGATCCTTAGCGAATTCAGCTTTACCCCACTCCACATCCAACACATCTTTTATGTAAGAATCGAGAAAATCGGGAAATGTCTTAAAATTTGGTGAATGGTGAAGTTTTTTACCAACAGCAACGAACTTTTGACCTTGGAAATCCTCAGAGATGATTCCTCTGCCCAGTCCTTGTTGCTGCTTGCGTTGATACTCCTTAGCTTCCATTATCTGGAATTGCGGAGAGTCTTTTCTGACAAAATGTTGTGCTGGATCAGACCCCATAAGTAAATGACATTTTTTGTACTTTTTGCCACTTCCACAAGGACATAGGTCATTTCGTCCAATTTTAGTCATGTAAATATTTTAGACTGTAACAAGTCTGGGCAGTACTATTTGTTGAGTAAACAACATTGTATCTGTGTTTTAGAGATAACAACCAAGTGGGTCGCACCGCACGGGTGCCCCTCTTGGTCTAGGTGGCGGGTCGCTTTAGACGCGCCCGTAGTGGTGGAGATGCCGGGAATCGAACCCGGGTCCAACATGTAGAGCAAGTGTCCATACTGTTATGTCCATTCTAGATCGCTCTACTCATAAGGATAGGACTAAAAGTAAGTAGAGAGGGTCAACGCTAATACATGATGATCATCACGTCAGGTGATCTCACGTCCTGCTAAGTGACGCCGAATTTTCCATAGCAGAAGTCTGGAAGTCGACGTGTTCGCGCTAGGGCGAACTTACGCAGCAAGAGCGAATTCAGGCTGCAATGAACGCAAAGCGTTCGCTACAGTGTCTTCGAGTGCTGAGAAAATTTTACCTGGTTTTGCAGATAAAGGTACATCAAGTGGGTAACGGGAACCGATGCCATCCCGAACAGAAACAAGCGAACCCTAGAGTCACGCTGTCGAAGCCAATTCATCCCCGCTGTTGAATTCGAGCTGAATCCAAGCACGAAGTGCGACGGATGAAGCCGAAGATCCAGCGTCCTCCGAAGCTCACGAAGTGAGCGAGGGGGACCAAGCGAGTAAAACGCCAGTGATCTAAACGAACAGACCTCTATTGTATCGCAATTCTGGATTTTGTGGTAGGGTATACGTTGATGAAACTAGGATCCTCCAAAGCATGGGCTAAAACCCTCGGTTCTGGGCTAGCAAACGTCCAGCACGCCACAGATAAACTCGTTGTTTTTGGCTTCAAATCACTCAAAAAAGCTGGAAAGCAGCCGAAGAAAGATCAGACAAAAAATAAGTACATCAAGAATGTAAAATCTGCTGGCCGTACCACGCTCTCGTTTTTTGGTACTCTCGGTGATAGTTTTTACAACGAATACGAGGAATTGAAGAAGCGCTAATTACTGATCGGTATTCTTAGACAACGTGACACTATTTCCTTTTGAATTAAATCGCACCATATCCATAAAAGCACGCATTAATAATAATCCTCTACCTGATGGTTTCAGTAAATTTTCTGGTTCTGTAGGATCATTTACTTCTTTTTCTTCAAACCCCTCTCCCTCATCCGTTATCTCAAATTCTACTCCTGTCACTAAGGATGGATCGGGTATTTCGCTAATCTTCAGTATAGTATATCTATCTATTTCTTCTTCTAATGACTCTTCATCTGAGTCATCACTGTCCTTCTTTCGGGTGAGAACTACTGTATGATTACTAAGTACTGATGAGGCGATAGCCTCTGCATAGAGAAACCGCATTTCAAATTGCACAGTGCGCTCATGCATATAAGGATTACATTTAGCGAGTAAATCTTCAGGCAAAGCCTTAGAATCTTTTTGGCGTAAATCTGAAGAACGCTCTAGGTTACCATGCACAATTGCATTCATGTACGCCTCTTCAGCAGCCACTGCACATCTTCCGCGTACTTCTTTAGAAAATTTACCTGTAGCTTCTAGTGTGTCTAGGGCAATTTTTTGTATCTCTACAAGCCTCCGCCTTACTTGTTCATGATACTGAGCATCATGCTCAAATGGTTCTTGTTCATCACCCCTTCCAATCAATGCCTTAAGAATTGGTACACTTGAATTGGCCATAGAGATCACTATCCCCCTTTTATTTTATATGTCAAATATATTTTTTAGCTGTGTCTATTGGCTTCAAATTGCTATACTCGGCTTCACATGGCACCTATTAGTACAGATGACATCCGGCAAGCATATCTCGATTTCTTCCAATCGAAGGATCACGCAATAGTACCTGGGGCCAGTTTGATCCCAGAAAACGACCCAACAGTACTGTTTACGACAGCTGGAATGCATCCGCTAGTCCCCTATCTTCTGGGAGAAGCACATCCTGGAGGGAAAAGGATTGTCGACTGTCAGCGCTGCATTCGAACAGGAGATATTGATGAAGTAGGTGACAGCACACATCTTACGATGTTTGAAATGATGGGAAACTGGAGCCTTGGAGATTACTTTAAAGAAGGAGCGATAGAATTTGCTTATGAGTTTTTGACAGAGATTTTAGAAATTGATCCTGCCATGCTTTCTGTAACGTGTTTTGAAGGAGATAATGATGCACCAAAAGATGAAGAAGCTGCAGCTCTTTGGGTAAAAGTAGGAATTCCTGAAGATCGCATAGGATTTTTAAATAAGAAAGAAAACTGGTGGGGGCCTGCAGGGCTTACTGGTCCTTGTGGTCCAGATACAGAAATTTTTTATTGGGTTGGCGAGGGTGAGCCTCATGGAAACCCAGCAAAAAATGAAAGTGACTGGATGGAGATCTGGAACCTTGTTCTCATGCAGTACAACAAATTAGAGAGTGGTCAGTTTGAACCACTTACACAGAAAAATGTTGATACTGGTATGGGATTGGAGCGAACAGCTGCAGTGATGCAGGGTGCATTCAATGTGTACGAGACGGATCGGATACTTCCTATTATGGAGCGCATACGATCTCTTGCTTCTGCAGAAGATCTTAAACATGAGCGTATTGTTACGGATCATATTAAAGCAGCTACATATATTATTGCTGATGGTATCAAACCGGGAAATGTCGACCAAGGCTATGTACTGAGAAAAATCATTCGCAGAGCTATTCGCTCTGCCAAACAACTGGGTATAAAAACTGATGGAAGCTTTTGTGCACAGATCTCTGATGAAGTTGTTTCGCAGTACGGTCACATCTACGGCCACATCAAATCTCAAGAGAAAATGATTGCCGATACACTAGCTGCAGAAGAGGAGCAATTTGGAAAAACGCTGCAAGCAGGACTGAAACAACTAGAAAAAGTAATCGCAGAAACTAACGGATCGATTATTTCTGGAGTGGATGCATTCCATCTCTATGACACATTCGGTTTTCCATTGGAACTGACACAGGAGATTGTTTCCGAGCAAGGTTTTTCTATTAATGAGAAAGACTACGAGACTGCTTTTAAGGCGCATCAGGAATTAAGCCGCAAAGGTGCTGAACAAAAATTTGCAGGAGGACTTGCTGATAACAGCGCAGAAACTACAAAGTTGCATACAGCAACACATCTGCTTAATGCTGCGCTTCGCATTGTTCTTGGTGATCATATTTATCAGAAGGGAAGCAATATTACCCAAGAGAGACTTCGTTTTGATTTCTCGCACGATGAGAAGATGACAAATGAACAGAAGCAAGAGGTAGAAAAGTTAGTAAACGAAGCTATTGATGCAGATCTACCAATCAGTTTTCACCTCAGTGACATCGAAGGTGCAAAAGACGAAGGTGCTATTGGGGTATTTGATGAAAAGTATGATGCTGAAGTAAAGGTCTATACTATGGGAGACTTTAGTAAAGAGATCTGTGGAGGACCGCATGTAGCCAGAACTGGAATGCTCGGCAAGTTTACACTTAAGAAAGAAGAAAGTTCTTCTTCCGGAGTGCGCCGTATTAAAGCTACAGTAGAAGGAGGGCCAGAGGAGATAGAAGTTGCCTCTCAAATATGACCATACGAAGTGTATTTATCACCGTGCTTACCGCAACGAGTCTTATGGCTCCAGGAGTCTGTAGTGCCGCAAAAACAACTACATGGAATTTGATGAACTTGCAGAAACTCGAAGGATGGAACACTGCCAACCTAACAACCGTAAATCTTATTCCTCAAGGCCTTGCTGTTTCTACACAAACACAGGGGCAACTAGTTCGCATTAGTGACTTGAGACATAACGTTGATAAAATCAGTATCAATTACATCTCCCCTACTGGTGCAAATGGACTCTTCTTCTGGAGAGCACCTGGAATGGAGGATGAATCTGTATTTCAAATTCCAATCTCATTTACGCAAAGCTCTACTCAGCAAAAAGTAATTTTAGATATGGGAGATGTCTCCGAATGGGATGCACGTAGTGATCGTATTGGATTTGTATTGGATGGAGGATCTCAACTTATACTGCAAGAAATGTCCTTTACTGGACCAGGATTTATCGATTCTATCGTCTATCCACTAAAAACAATGTTCAAGTTGGATGAAATTCACGCCTACAGTATCAACTTTCTCTGGGGGCCACTCATGACCTATAGCCAAGAGCAATTGGATTCATTGTATACACAGGTGCCACCCAATGGAGATTCGTGGAACAAAGCCCTGTATTACATATTGGCATTTGCCTTGGTGCTCGTAATCGTCTTAAAGAAGTTAAAGAGAAAAAGCTTTATTACAGCATTCTTTATGTTATTTGCAGCTCTTTGGATCTGTTACGACCTACGCATGGGAGTAGAAGTTATAAGTTTTGCCAAAACAGATATTCGTACGTGGTGGAGCAAGTCTATCGAGCTAAAGGACTTCCGTGACCGTAGTAGCTTTACTGCATTTGCGCAAACTGCTGCACCATTTACACAAGGAAAAGATCACTACGTATTTGTAGCGTCTCACGGATGGCCATTTTGGGGTAGCATGAAGTACGAAGCATATCCTGCACTTCCGGTAGCATACGATAAAGATACTGAAGGAATTGATACGTGGATCATTTATAATCGAAACGATATCAAGCCGAATGAAGAAGGGAGATTGATGCTTGATGGTAAAGCTATTTCTCCTCCTGGAGATATCATGATGCAATTTGAACCCGGCGCATTTGTCTTCGTTACACGATAATGTCTTTTCTCTGGTTACCCATCGGCCTTCTCCCATCCATTCTTAGTGGATGGCTACTCCTTCGTCTCGTAGAAGGAAAATCTCCTGTCCTATTTCGATGGGAACGCTGGATAGCGGGGTTTGTACTTGGTTGTGTCCTTACCACGTATCTCATATTTTTGACTGAAGTGATAGGCATAGGTAGCTTCTCGTTCCTCTCGATGCTTTTGACACAATTGGTTCTCTTTGGAGTGCTCGGAGGTCTCTATTGGAAAAACCGATCAAAGCTAACTGCCAACTGCCAACTGCCAACTGCCAACTCGTCCCCTTGGAAGCCTTGGCAAAAAATAGTCACAGGTATCCTCGGCGTATGGATACTTCTCAAGCTGATCTCTGGATTCATTCTTCTGATGGGCCCTGCGTACTACGATGATACGATCTCCAACTGGAATATTCGCGCGAAAGCATTCTATCACCATCAAGAACTCATTCTCGAGCTAGAACCAAATTCTGGTACAGGTATTTCATCGTATCCTCAGGCAATTCCTATACAGAAAGCATGGCTTGCTCATCTCAATGGTGGCTGGCACGAAGGACTCGTCAATAGCTTGCATATACTGTGGTATTTGGCTGGCCTCTCCCTTGTTTTCTTTGCTCTGCGAAGACTTATGGATCTGCAATGGTCACTTATGGGTACCTATATTCTTGCAAGTATACCTTTGTATTTGATGCACGGTTCTTCTGTATATGGAGACTGTTTTCTGTCCGTGATTGTATTTCTTACTCTTTCGTGGTTATTCTTTGCGACAAGATCAAAAGAGAGCAATCGTATGTCTTATATAAAACTCAGCGCTATTGCCGCAGGTCTTTTGGTATACACAAAGAGCGAAGCAATGCTTCTGCATCTTCCTCCCCTTGCGGTCTTAGTAATTGGACTTCTTATTCTCGGAGGACTTACAGCAAGCCAAAAACGATCTACTATTGCTTGGTATTGCATCTCTGTTTGCGCAGTACTCATCCCGTGGACATTATTTAAATTGGTGAATAATTTAGGTTTTGGTAACGCAAAAGATGTCTCTGGGATCACATCAGACATAGAATGGCATGCAGGTGTATTGCGTGCAATTGGCCTAAATACATTCCTAGAAGGAAACTGGGCTCTGCTTCCTGCGCTCTTTTTTGGACTTTTGATATTCAAATGGAAATCTGCCTTTAGAACACATCTTATTATTCTCACTGGGTTTACGCTCATGGTAATTCTCGGACAACTTCCTATATATATGTTTACAGGGCTTCATGTCGAAGCGTTAAATCAGACAGGATATGCAAGAGGGATTATTCATTTGATACCTGTGGTGGTTGTTATAACAACGATCTTATTGAAAGATATTCTTGAGAAGAATAAGGCACGAGACTAGAGACTCGAGTTACTCAGGTCTCAAGTCTCGTAACTTTTTACTATCACTGCTACACTAGGCGCATGCCACAATACGCAGCAGTCTTAGGACACCAACCACATATCAGCCTTGCAGAGCTTGCGGCAGTAATTCCTGGATTCTCTTTGGAATCTATCGAAGCAAAGCAAGTAGCTCTTTTTAGTGCATCAGATACACTTGATGAAAATTTGATAGATCTACTAGGAGGAAGTGTAATGCTTGCGCAGCGTATTACAGAAGCTGATGTTTCTATGGAAGATGTTCCAAGGCTTCTTAGTGGAGAAGTGACAAAGGTAAAGAAGAAAGTAACCTTTGGTTTGCGATGTTATAATGTACCGAAAGGAGACATCAAAACTGCGTATAGAAATGGAAAAGCAGAAATGAAAAGACAAGGACGCCCATGTCGATACATTGGAAACGAAAAAAAGCCTGCTGCAACAGCATTGCTAAAAGATTCTGGGGTTGTATCTGGAAAAAAAGGAGTAGAGCTATTTATAGTTGGAAAACCAAATGAGCTATGGGTAGGGAAAACTATCGGTATACAAGATATAGATGCGTATACATTTCGTGATATGGAAAAACCTGTCCGCGACACAACCGTCGGATTGCTTCCGCCAAAACTTGCACAGATCTTACTTAACTTTGGTGGATGGATGGCTCGCGAAGCCCTCTCCGAAGAGGAAAAGAAGAAAAACTCTGCGCGAAAACGTAAGAAGAAAGAAGTCTACACTGTATTAGATCCATTTTGCGGCACTGGTGTAATTTTAATTGAGTGTCTACTAAGGGGATGGAACGTTGAGGCGAGTGACAATGCAACCAAAGCTGTGAACGGCAGTAAAAAGAATCTCGATTGGATACGCAAAGAGCGAAAGATACTTAAGAAAGATGTTTCGGATTCTGTCTCAAAACATGATGCTACAAAGCCATTTTCACTTAAGACTCTCCCCGATATTGTTGTAACAGAAACAAGTTTAGGACCTAATCTCAGCAAAAAACCTACTAAGACTGATGTTAAGAAAATGGTAAAAGAAAGTGAGAAATTACAAGAAGCCTTTTTGCAGAATGCAACAGCTACTCTTCCTGGTGTTCCTCTTGTCTGTACATGGCCATTTTGGAGGCTTGGAAATGAAAATGTTCGTTTGGAAAAAATATGGTCTGCTCTAGAAAAAGCTGGCTACGAAGCAGTGCTTCCAGATGAAACAGAAGTTGAAGATGCTGATAGGCCCTCCCTTCTCTATCAAAGAAAAGATCAATTTGTAGGCCGAGAGATTGTTCTACTTCGGCCAATATCACAGTCGTGATATAATCGAACCCACAATGCAGTTTCTTCGTGGACTTACCAAAGTATCAATAGCAATATTTGTTGTTTGGCATGTTTCAGCAATATTTGTGTATAGCTTGTACCACGTTGAGGGTTATCCAGTACTAGAATGGCTTAACAGCAAGCGATCGATTGTTCGCCCATATATCCTTATGACCTCGCAATGGCAACGGTGGAACCTCTTTTCACCAAATCCATTAAGACGTGTAATAGAAATGGAATTTGACCAGAAAGTAGATGGTACATGGGTCAATGTTTTCACTCTAAACGAAGATAATGTTTCTTGGTGGCAAAGAGCACCTGAACTTAAAATCATGCGTCGTATGGAAGACGAAAAGTTTCTTCCTCTCCAGAAAAGATACGTAGAAGATTTCTGTCGAATTCACCACATTCCCCAAGGTACCGAAATGCGGCTTCGCAAAAGATGGCATGTTATTCCTAAGAATGAAACAACTCAGAATGAAGAGTGGTGGAACAACTGGGAACCAAACTGGAAAGAAAAAGAGTTACTGCAATTATCCTGTCCTGCACTTTCATGAAACGCATAATTTCTTACCTCAATCGGTTTTTCTTTGAAGAGGTTTCTGCCACAGGCTTTGGACTTATGCGCGCTGCATGGGCATTCTCTGTACTATTTTTTATGCTCGGTACAGCGCCAGATGTTGTGCGGTACTACACCGAAGTAGGTATTTTGCCAGAAGATCTTGGCTACTTGGTCTTTCGATCTGAATATCGATTTACCCTTCTGCAATACATAACAAATCCTCAAGCAGTTATTGCTCTTTGGAGCATGTTTATGGTGTGTCTTGTGTGCATGATGATAGGGCTTTGGCCAAGAGTAATGACAGTGATTTGCGTCCTACTTCTTTTTTCTTTTCACGAAAGAAACCTTCAACCACTTGGAGGTGGAGATACCGTTCTACGCAACTTTGGATTTATTTTGATGATAGCACCAGAAGTTGGTGCGTTTTCTCTTAGTCGTCTAGAGCATCAATGGAATCATTGGAAAAAAACTGGTGCATATCTCAAGCCTCTTAAAACAAATATTTGGCCATACCGTCTTGTATTGTGGCAATTTATTATCATCTACGTCACATCTGCATGGGATAAACTCCAAGGAAGTATGTGGATGAGTGGTACTGTCGTAGAAGCTGGTTTTCACCACACACACTTCGTGCGATGGTCGAAAGAAGTAATGGATGGGTGGGCATGGATTTCTCCTTACGCATGTTTCTACACACTTCTCTTCGAATTTGGATGGCTCTTTATGTTGATACCACGTGAAACTTGGCATGTTCTACCACATTGGCTCTGGAAACATTCGATAAAGAGAATACTCATATTTTTGAGTTTCTCATTCCACTTGGGAATCTTTATCTTTATGGATGTTGGATCGTTCCCCTTTGCAATGACCACAGGATTCATTGGACTTCTTCTCGATGGAGATTGGGAAGCTTTTAAGCGTATGGCAAATAAGAAATGGAAAGGCAAAATTATTATTTTGTATGACGGAAAATGTAGTCTCTGTAGACGAAGTATCTTTATGATCCAATTAATGGATGTATTAAGCCGCATAAAACCTGTCGACTTCCGCGATAGCACATTGCTATCGAAACATGCTCCGGATATCTCAGAATCTAATCTCGATCGTGCTATGCACATCAAGACTCCACAGGGAACATACTTCAAAGGGTTCGACGCATTTAGAAAACTTTCATGGCATGTGCCCTCGTTAAAGCTCCTAACTCCACTACTTTATCTACCAGGAGTAGCCCCCGTAGGACGAATGATTTATGCCAAAATCGCTGAAAGTCGTAATATGTGTTCCCATGGAGCTTGTAAGATTTGATGATTTACCCTATTCATAGCTGGTAAACTTCGTATAATGTTGCGGTAAATGAAGTAATCCTGGGTAGCTCAGCGCCTAGGTCTGCGAAGCAGACCGTGATATAAAAGCTCGTTCTGCTCGGACCTGAAATCTTTAACATCATAGATGTAACCATAATAATCCCGGGTAGCTCAGCGGTAGAGCAATTCGCTGTTAACGAATGGGTCGTCGGTTCGAATCCGACCCCGGGAGCCAAATTGAATGATTACCTTCGAGTTTTTCCTTGAAGGGCGAATACCAATCACAAACTAGCTTTTTGTCCTTAACAATGTAGTTCGAACATAGAGACTTTAATAGAGCCTGCCTTATTTCGGGTGATGCTATCTTTATGGCTTGCTTAGTGACTTTTACCAGTTCGAAGCACCGAAGCACGTGATCAATCCATTCATCACTTTCATTGTGTAGGTGATCCATGGCTTCCTTGAGTTCATCCTTTCGCATTTTTAACTGTGCAAGTTTCATACTGATTGTTTCCTCAATGCCGTATTTCTTAGCTTCATTCATATTCATAAAAACATCAGTTACTTGTTTTTCTATGATCTTGTATTCCTTTTCAAGGACATTGCGCCTTTCACTCTGATTGCTTGTTGCTTTCTCATGAACATCTTTAAGAGTCTTTTTGACAAGCTCATACTCGTCCTCAGAAAAACTTAGTCGTCCTATCTCTGTATTAAGTTGTTCAATCAACTCCTCTTGCCTAATGCTGTTACAACATTTTGTTTTACGGTTTTTACATTCATAAGTTACATACTTACCCTTGGCTTTGTAAGGAGACATTGTACGCACAAGACACTTACCACAACGAACACATCCAGCCATTGTAAATAGTTCACGAAGAGATAAGTCCTGTGATCTATCAGTATTGGTACATCGTTTTACCAGTTCTAATTGCACCTTCTCCCAAAGCTCTGGCTCAATTAACCCAATATGATCACCTTTATGCACTTCTCCCATGTATGGTTTCATGCCTTTGTAAGTTGGATTGCGTAGCATCTGATGAATTGTTGTTCTCTGTGGTGATAATCCATTGGGGTGTCTTTTTGTTGCCCTGGTTCTTAAACCAGATTTCTTTGCTTTTACTGCCAGAGCTTCGAGTGAATATGCCCCAGTAGCTGCAAGAACAAACAGATTTTTTACAACAGGTGCAGTATCTGGATCTGGTTCAATGTACTTACGATTGTTTTCTGCTTTGTTCATATATCCAATGGGCGCCCATCCTGTGCTTCCACCTTCCTTTGCCTTTTCCTTCATGCCCAAGCTCACACGCACACCTTTATCTGCGCTGTCTTTCCAGCTCATAGTGTTTTCGAGAGTAAGCATAAATATTTGTCCAGTATCATCCCGATCATATTTCTTTCCACTTACTGTTAATACTGCTGGCATACGTCCATCTGCAAGGCGTTGCACGAACTTCCCCGTATCTTCATGATTTCTACTAATACGTGTTGGATCTATCACAATCACACGCTGTACTTCTCCTTTGTCTGCCATATCAAGAATCTTATCGAACTCAGGTCGATTGTCGGGAATGTATGCACTTTTTGATTCTTCCAGCATTAATATTCCATGGTTATTGCCTTCATCATTTAATGATTCATAAAACGATTCGATTAGTTTTCTCTGATCTTCTAATGATCTAATTTGCTTATCTTCTCTATCTGTTGATTTGCGACAGTATCCAATTGTGTAACGCTGTTTGGTAGCAGGATGCTTGTTTGGCATGATTATGAGGGAAGAAGGTAATACAGCTACAAATGCCCACGAGGGGCGCACTAGCTTCCCACTCCGTAACGAGACGGCGTGGTAGTGCGCCCATCGTAGGCACGATCAGACGCCATCTCGTTGTTGTGGGAAGCAAAAGAGATTATACATGTCTGGTGGCATTGTTTGCGAGAGATATTCAAAGAGAGTAGAGAACTCTGTTTCATGTCGTTCATACGGAGGCAGAGGTTTTGCAACATACTCCGGTATAAGAGCTTCATGGCAATCTAAAGCATCAAGGATCGTATTTAATGAGAGATCTGGATCACTTGCACTATCACCAAGCATTACAAGCTCCATTTTTATTATTGGATCAGGTTCAAATTTGTAAGCATGAACAAGAATAGGACTCCCATTCCAAGATATTCCATGGGTAAGGATTGGTCTAAGTTTCTTATGCCTTCTCATTCTTGCAGTAATATCACGTTTAACCTTTTCCCATCCATTACCCTTTCCTTCCCAAAAATGTGCTTTGTTCCAAGATGGTAGAGAGGCAACTGTTGTACGCATATAAGTGATAGCATCTGCATCGTTTTTATATAAACGATACACTTGCAGTGATTCTCCTTTCGTATGTACTGCGGTTGTCTTGTTGTGTTTCAGGCATTGATTTCGCTTCTCATGTATTTCTGACATGAAGCTATATAATGCTTCAACATACTGCCGGAAGAATTTACTCGGGACTTGTTCCACGAGTATGTTTTCTCATATTGTTAGTCGGCTTGCGTCGGCAGTCAGAGGAGCTTCTTCACACCCTTCTTTGAGCATTGAAATAACTGCTGGGAAAGGTGTTTCTCAGACCATCTATTTGCTGACTGAATAGTGGTGCGAAGCCGTTTTAGTGAACCTTCTGGATCAGAGGCATAGGGTTCCCACTTAGGCATTGGATGTTCCTTTCTTACATACTCGTACAGTACGCTGGGAGAGATGGAACTGCCTTTTTGTCGGCAACTTGCATAGATTTTTAGGCTTGCAGTAGCCCAAACAGTATCACGAGTTGGAATATACTCTTGCCATTCTCCATTTTTAGGATTTAAGAAGTTTAGGGTTTTTCTTCTGCTAAATCTTATCTTTGGGACTAGAGCTTTTTCTTTCCAATAATCAATTCTATCAAGATATGTTAATGCCTTTTTATATATGCCCTGTGCATGTTTTAATTGAGAATCCCACCTTTTTTCCATAACTTCATTCTTCTCAGGGCACAAATTGTATTGTGTTGAATCGTACATAAATGAACACATGAATTTCTCCTCACTATCAATGAAATCATCGTAATATTGTGGGACATCTACTATCGAATAAAGAAAGTCTTTTCGCTCATCAAACCAATTATGAATCTCTTGTGAGAATATCAGAATGTTCTTGTTTCCTATGATTGGAATTATATTTATGTCAGGTACTGCCGTTTTGGTAGAAGTATTGCTCATGGAGTGGGAAGCGTGTGATTAGGATAGCCTAAATCTCTGTGCAATCACGAGGAAATTGCGATATTCTGTTCATGCAGTCCTACTTATTATGTTCCGATTATCAACCGATTTGGGAGTAACGACGGTCGCAGTGGGCATCCGCCTGCCTGCCGTTTGCGCTCCCTCGGGACACATCGAGTAGGACTGCCAGATCGGATGCCCTCTATGAAAATGTCTTACTATCGATGGCTATATATAATTACCAAGGAAGCACTGTACCGCTTGTGGGCAGTCATCTGTCATTATTCAACAAGCAGGCAATTGGAGTTTAAGATGTTCGATGGGAATATTTACAACATTAAGTGGAATCCAGTTGGAATAGATGATGCTATTGTTGAAATCACACACTGTGAACCAAGCGACCTAGCAAAAAAAGTGATTGGAACGAAATCAAAGTTAATATCTCAAGACATAGATAAATCAAAAAAAGAATTTGGATTTGATTATGTAATTCAAAAGCTATTTAAGAATCATGGATATAACATAAAAAAGGATGAAAATATGAAATATAAATTTCCAAAGGAATTTTCTAAGTCGGATGTGGAAGAATTGATAGATGCCCTAGAGCAACCCATAGGACATAAATTGGAGAAAGATAAACTATACTTCCATCAGGACACATAAATTAATTACCAAGTAATTATTGATTGCGCAGAAATTCCAGTAAAGCACGCCTAGCCTCATCAGGAGTCCAATTTGGACTGCAATGAAAATTGAGAGAGGGCTTAATGGATTCATCTTTCTTATTTCCATTCCACATACCAAGATAGTCTCCGAGTAATTTAAGGGCAGATATTTTATTACTTAATGGAACTTCGCTTGCTGGGGCAAAGGCAATCAACTTTAGTTCTCCTATTATCTTTTCTGTGTTTATTTGAGCTTCTTCTAACGCAGGCTTGATTAGGGCTTCGATCGCATCTTTAATGTGAGGTTTTGTGAGGTTTTCATGCGCTACTGAACGAAGAGTCTGATCAGAGCCCTTGTATCCGGCAGCACGGGTAGCAGAGACGCCATTGTGGCTCTGTACGTACTCCGATACAAAGATATGCTGTTTAGGCGTTAGCTTCTTGAGTGCCTTGTCTGCACTTGTAGTCATACATGCTATTATATAACGATTTAATCTCGATCGAACTTTAACCTTTCTTAATTTTTCAAATCTTGCGAGCCTCTACTCTTCCGGTTTTTCTAGTTCTTTCATCCGCAGATCTATTGCCTGAATGACACGCCCTCTTCCTTGTTTGAGCGAAAAGGCAGGCAAATCACCAACCTCTTCCCTATCGCTTGACTTGGTATTATTTCAAGATATAATCTTGAATATGTCAATAGATGGTCCGAACACGTTTGAGAGCAGAACTGAGCAGATGGCTCAAGCTGTGAGTCCTATTGAGGACTTACAACAATCATTTCGTTACTCTGCATACG
>Ga0187833_10003855_pt1 | contig 14933 bp, 19 predicted proteins | sample ETNtaG_37_FD_167968 | JGI IMG/M metagenome (GOLD analysis project Ga0187833, IMG submission 167968) | Marine microbial and viral communities from oxygen minimum zone, Eastern Pacific Ocean - ETNP2014_SV_400_PacBio MetaG (Illumina Assembly) | ecosystem: Environmental > Aquatic > Marine > Hypoxic... | reverse complement strand
GAGACGGTGGAAGGGTTCTGCACCAAGCTGCCGGGACAGGCGCGCACGGAGCCGGAGCTGTTTGCCCTGACCGGTCCGTCCAGCCCCTGGGTCGGCGTTAACGATCCGCAAAAAGAGCTGCTCTAAAAACGCCGCCGAAAAGCATAATGTGGACGCCCCCATCCGGCGGCCAGCCGGTGGGGGCTACACCGCTTGCGCCGGCGCCGCCTGATCTGGCGGCTGGGGTGAGACAAAATGCCCTATCCTCGGCGGGTCTCGGCTTGTCTAAGCTGAAATTTCCCCTATGACTAGTCTCCTAAAGACCAAGCTAGTCTTCCTAAAGACCAGCTAGCGCCGCTTCCAACTCTTCCTCGGCCGGCCGTGTTCCTTGCCCATTTCGTAGCCCCGACGCAGGCTTGGACGGGTTTTCAATAGATCCTACAAACGGCGCACGTTGGGAAACTGGTCCTGGTCCGCGATATTAACAACAAAAATACACTCGGTCGCCGTCAAGAACCACGCACGGTGCACTCAATAGCTAGGACGTAGCAACGTAGCGACCTATCGCGGACGAGCGATAAACCGCTTCTTCGATTTCCAAATTTCGCAAATATTCTCGACCCGTATTTTCCAGTCGCCTGCCATGCTGCAAGTAATTTAGAACATGGGCCTGGAAAGCATAGACACTATCACCAGCAAAGCCGTCATCTTTCCAAGTATATTTATGTTCGGTTTCTATACCATTATGGGGCTTCCACCAAAGCCTACCCATGCCGTCCAGACGCATTACGCCCGCCGAACCCTCAAGCCACATTTCACCCATAGTGCGCCTAGTATTATCGGCCGCGTGATCATTTAGGCGATTACCGTCGAACAGGCCGGTCTGACCGCCAGCAAAATCGAAAATAATTAGACCAGAATCTTCACCCTTAATGTGAGGGTTGAGGCGGCGTAATTGGGCCACGACGCCGACTATATCGCCCAGCAGATAACGGAAGGTATCGATGAAATGGATCGCGGTTTCATGCACTAAAAACCGTTCCATATCTCGAAAATAGGGTTGGCGGTCAGGATAAGGGCGTTCCCCCTGACCATCTCCAGGCCGCAAACGGAAGGCGACACCATGGATAGCGCCCAAATGGCCAGCCTCAATCAATCTGTGCATTTCGCAATACCAGGGCTGAAATCGGAAGTTTTCGTGCACAACCAACAGTGTGCCGGCCTCCTCCGCTGCTTCCACCACGGCCACAGCTTCATCGTAGGTCGAGGCCAAAGGTTTTTGGCAAATTACCGGCAGGCCCCGCATCGCACTTGCAGCGACTAATTCAAGATGAGAGTCAGGTGTGGTCGCTATGTCCACCAAATCTGGCTCCACTGCATCAAACATGGCGTTGTAATCGGTAAAATTCGGAATACCGTAACGAGCGGCAGACTGCGCGGCCTTCTCGCCATCTAGATCCGCGATGCCGACCAACCTCGCGCCCGGTAAACGGTTCCAAGCAGAGTGGTGGAATTGGCCAAAATAACCTGCTCCAATAACCGCCACGCGCAAGGTCATTGATTGGGTCATTTATTGCTGCTCATAGGTGCGCGCCCAATGCGATAGGACAAAGCACGATATGTGGAGTTTGCATTGGCATCTCCTTTGTTGGATACCCGAGCCTATCGGATCCTATTGTGGTGATCCATAGGGAGTAACGCGCGACCACCAAAGATTTCCAGTCACAGGATTTTGGATGAGGGGTTTAATACTCGAAGCAACTGACCGGTACATGGCAACACGACTATCAGCCGGACTGGATGAACGGGTGGCGCTAAATTGGGTTTGATGGCATGCCGTGTAGCCGCTGATCTGTTGCAATGAAAAAGAACGACCTCTGTACAGACTACTCAAACAGCAGCTACACCCAGAGCTACAAAACGTGCCTCGAAGGAATCCGTGCGGATTCGTCTGAAATCTTACCTATTTCTACGTCTGAATCTGGCGACGACTATCTAGTCAGCGTTGGACAAAGCACCACCGCGGATTACACCGCTAGCGGGCCTGCATCACCCGCAACAGCGACGGCGAACGACTGACTACTGACAGCGGCGCCTGCTAGGTTGTCGCCAACAGGCTAGCCAGTACCGCCGAACGCTCCAGGTTCAAAATGTTGCATCCTTTATTCGATATAGACCCAATCATTTTGGGAAAAGCACGCCGGGTAGCCAAAGAGCGGTTTCTGGGAAGAAGAAAACAATCAACAAGCCAATAAGCTGAAGAACCATGAATGCGCCCATGCCGCGATAGATTTCGCCCAGAGACCATTGGGGCGCAACGGCTCTTAGATAATATGCGGCCATGGCTACCGGCGGTGACAGAAAGGCGGTTTGCAAGTTGACCGCGACCAGTGTGCTGAACCAAACCAAATTGAAATCCAGAGCGGTGACAATCGGTATAAATACCGGCAAGAAAATGAACACCACCGCAGGCCATTCGAGCGGCCAGCCCAGTATGAAAATGACAATCATAAGGACCGCCATGAGACCAAGTGGCGGCAGCGGCATTGACAGCATGGTGTCTGTCAGCAGAGTGCCGGTGCCAAGACGCGTGAAGACCGCGCCGTAGATGTTGGAAGCAACCGCAAGAAAGAGGACCAGGCTGGCCGTAGTCATCGTCCGCCTGCAGGTGTCGAGAAGCACCTCCCACGAAAATCGACCGTACGCAATTGTCAACACAGTTGCTCCCAAAGCACCCATTCCTGCTGCTTCTGTCGGCGTCGCGATGCCGAGGATGATACTGCCCAAGGCCGAAAACATGATCACGGCTAGAGGCACGATTCCAGATGCAAATTCGACGATTATCTGCTTGTATGAAGTCGCGCGCTGGTCCTGTGGTAGGGGCGGACCCAAGCTCGGGTCCAAGTAACTTCGGATCATCGCATACCCTGTGTAAAGCGAAGCTAGAATCAGCCCGGGAATGAGGGCCGCCGCGAACAGGTCAATAACAGAAACGCCAACTACAGGGCCCATGACAAGCAGCATCACGCTGGGAGGGATCAAAATGCCCAAACAACCACCGGCGGCGATGACGCCAGCCGACATTTTCGGGTCATAGCCTGCTTTCATCATAGCGGGCGCCGCCATCATACCCATCACGGTGACCGACGCGCCTATGATACCTGTTGCGGTCGCAAAGAGCGTGGCAGTTGCTAAGACACCGAGGAATAGGGATCCGCGCACCGGCGCAAGAACAAACTGGAATGATCGAAATAATCGCTCCATGAGCCCAGCACGTTCAAGAATATACCCCATGAAGATGAAAAGAGGCGCTGCTGCCAGCGTAGTTTCTGACATAAGCCCCAATGTTTGGAAGTACATCTGATAGAATACAGATTGGCCATAGACGAAATAGCCAAACCCAGTCGCCAAAATAATCAGGGTGAATGCGATCGGGAAGCCGACGAAGATGCCGGCGAAAAGCATCACCAGAAGTACCAGACCTAATATGTCAGGGCTCATTGCTCCCGTCCCGTTAGAAGTTGGCGTCCAGTAATGGCGGCGTAAAGACTTTTGAGAAACTCAGAAACGCCTTGCATGATCAACAAAGCAGCAGCGAGAGGTATGGTGCTCTTAAATGGAGTCAAAGGGGGCATCCATGGTGTGGCATCGGAGTGTTCGCTGATTATGTATGCGTGATTAGCTTCCACCAAACCGATCCAAAAAAACAAAATCAATCCGGGGAAAAAACAGAAAAAATACAGAGTGGCGTCTATAATGCCACGGCGGCGGAATGACCAGTTAAGATAAAAGATATCCGTTCGTACATGACCGCCTTTCAAAAGTGTATATGCTGAGCCGAGCATGAAAAAAGCGCCATACACCATATAGGTTACTTCATAGGACCAGTCAGTTGGCGCGTCGAACACATATCGAGAAATTACCTCGTGGCAAACCGCGTACAGGAGTGGCAGAGCCAAAAGAGCGAAAATCCATCCGCCCAGCCAATCGTTAATCGCATCGATTACGCCCGCGACAATTCTAAATATTCGCTCGAGTTTAAGGTTCATCACGCTGGCTGCCTTATACCGCATTCCTTAAAATATTTAACTTGTGCGTTCTTTCATTTCTAGTTTCGCAGGTCCAAGCATCCTCAAATCAACAATATCAGCAATCGAGCTTGCTAAGCTAATCCGTGAAGTGCGTGATCAAATATAGGCGCTTGTCACCGTGTCGGTGCAGGCCGATTTGCTCTATTGGCTACATTACGAATACGCCCTTCCCGGTCGTCTGCGTGTCAAACAGCCTATAGGCTTCTTCCGCTTCCTCTAGCTTAAATTCATGGGTAAAGAGCCCATCGACGTCGATCTTACGTTCCGCGACGAAAGCCGCGCAATCGGCTTGGCCGTTCTTACTGAAGGTCCAGGAACCGACCACGGTCACCTGACGGCGCAGCATATCGTTGGAGACATCGATCATGACGTCACCGCCCTCGCCAACGAAGCAGGCCGTGCCCCATGTGCGCACACATTGCACCGCGGCGCGACGCGCCTCGGGACTTGAGCTGCAGTCGAGTGACTTCTGCACGCCCTCGCCATGGGTCAGATCACGGATTGCCGTTACCACGTTGTTACTGCGCGGGTCTATCATCTCGTCCGCGCCAAACTGCCTAGCGAGCTCAAGCCGTTCTTTCCCGATGTCGAGGGCAATCACCCGCGCGCCCATCGCCTTGGCGAGTTGCGTAGCGCCGAGCCCAACGGGCCCTTGGCCAAAAATAGCGATTGTTTCATCCCCCGCGAGGTTGAGCCGCTTCAGAGCTCCATAGGCTGTCCCCGTGCCGCAAGAGATTGCCGCACCTGTCTTAAACGACAGTTCGTCCGGCAGCTTCACCAGCGTGTGCGCGAACACCTTCATGAATTTTGCATGAGCGCCGTGTCCGGTTGCGCCATAAACCGTCGTTCCGTCGATGCAGAGTTGCGACCAACCCTCGCGGCAATGCTTGCAAACGCCGCAGCCGCTGTAATGGTGGACCATCACCCGGTCGCCGGCCTTGGCCATGGCCACCGGCACGCCTTCGCCAACTGCGGCCACAATACCGCAGGGCTCGTGCCCGGCGATGATGGGACCACTGTCGCCCACTAAGCCCAATGCCGCGGCACCACCCGCGACACGATAAAACTTTAGGTCGCTGCCGCACATGCCCGAAGCTTTGATCTCTATCACCGCCTCGCCTGGACCTGGTGTCGGATCGGGAAACTCCATGAATTCAAGCTTCCGGTCACCGAGAAAAACCACTGCCTTCATCGTTTCCTCACAATTCGAATTTTTGGAGATTGGCAAGAAACGCTGCCCGCAATTAGCGGGCAGCGTAACCTCCTGCACCTTCACACTGGTCGGTCTACTTCTCCGGCCAATAATGGTTGGCCAACCAATTGTAGTCGACTTGGACAGCCCGCCGCGTCGGAATCACGAGCGCGGCATACTTCTTCTGCGATGCTAGCACTTTTTTAAAGAAGGGATTCTTAGCAGACTCACTTGCTACGATATCTTCCCAGGCATCAAGGATGCCCTGCAAAATACTGTCGGGCGTGCGGTGAACCGTAACGCCTGCCGCACGAATTTTCACGAGCGCCTCTGCATTTTGCCTGTGCGTCAGGATTTGATAGCGCAAGGTCGTCTCCCAAATCGCTGACTTGACAATTTCTTGCAGATCCGGCGGCAACTTACGCCAGACTTCGCCGTTTATGAGGAGTTCCAAAATCGTCGCGGGCTCGTGGACCGAAGGCATGTAGTAATGCTTCCAGACCTGGTGAAAACCCATCGCAATATCTTCGCCTGGACCGGCCCATTCGCCGCAATTGATGATACCTCGTTCAGCGGACGGCAATATTTCGCCGCCGGACATGTTGACCGTCTTCATGCCGGACTTGGATAAAACTTCGCCGGTAAGACCGGTTGCGCGGCACTTGATATCTTTTAGATCGTGCCAACCCTTAACGGGTCTATCGAACCAGCCGAGCACCTGATTTCCAACGGCCGTCATTGGAAAGACAACCACATCACGCTTGAGCACTTTTTGGAAAAACTCGTTGTATAGCGCTAGACCGCCACCGTCATGGATCCAGCCGAAGTAATCGATCCAATCAAAACCATAGGGACCGCCCGGAGCAGGGCCAAACAATGCTGCAGCACGGTTTTTCCCGACATAGTAAGCGGCTGCTGAAAAACCACCGTCGAGCACATGACGCGCCGTCGCATCCAACACTTGAAATGAGGGTACGATCGCACCGCCCGGGAATAACTCCATTTCGAGGCGACCATTCGACATCGCCTTCACGCGTTCATTCATAATATTGAAGCTCTTAAAAAGCTTCGTTGACGACGGGAATGCAGCCTGTACCTTTAGCTTGATTTTTTCAGCCGCTGCTGCTTCGTTGCTCACCGTTGTAAACGCCGTAACACCCAAAAGAAGCGCGAGCAAAGAAGGTAACAAATACTTTAGTCTAAACATGTAAAAGCCCTCCCAACGTTAATTTGTTTGTTTCTTCTCAAATCACAGAAAAATCAAACCACAAACAAAGTCTTAGTGCAATGATGGAAAACCGGAAGCGGACTCAAGTCATCTCAGGTCTAGAGGGCCGGAGACGTTGTCGAGGCCGCTGTCACAAACATGGCAACACTAAGGAATTCGGTTGGAGTATGTCGCTGTGTCTCTGATCGAGAACCTTTTGCCCATTACCCAGATTATTTTCGCCGATATCATTTTGTCAGGCGACAATGCGCTGGTGATTGGCATGGCGGCGGCCACCCTCCCGCTTCAGTTGCGCAAAAAAGCGATCTTTCTCGGCATGGCTCTGGCCGCTGGATTGCGAATTTTCTTTGCGGTCATTGCAACATTTCTCCTCCAGGTCCCCGTCATTATATTTTTTGGCGGCCTATTACTCGCTGTGGTGTGCTGGCGGTTTTTTCAAGACCTACGCAACCAAGAGGCAAAGAAAGTAGGGGACGCGTCGGGATTAAAGGGCCATGCCGGATCTTCCCGTCAGACTCTATGGCGAGCGCTTTTTACGATCACATTCGCCGATGTTTCCATGTCGATCGACAACGTCGCTGCCGTGTCTGCAATCGCGCGGGATGACACGGCCTTGTTGGTTTTCGGCCTAGCACTGGCCGTCCTTCTTATGGCGCTATGCGCTACATACATCATGAAAATTCTGACCCGCTTTCCATTTCTGTCTTGGTTGGGCCTGTTGTTCCTAATCTATCTGACTTTTAAAATGCTGTACGACGGTTGGCCCGCTTTTGCTGAGTTGATCATGGTCACGGGATCGAGCTAATGGTTGGATTCAGGCCTAGCTGGTCTTTTCTTTGCCTATCCGTTCCCGCCGATTCAGCATCTCATGTAGCGCATCGAGACGCTCCTGGCCCTCGTCCACTCGTGACCATAGACGCGGGATAACTGGGCGTCGGTCAGGTCTTTCGAGAGGAAGACCTCCTCAGGTGTTCGGGTATGACGGTTGACGTGCACAGCACCCACGTCTCCTCTGGGCAACCCCGCAGAGCCCGGCGCGACCGTCTGAGTGCTTCGGCCCGTTCCGCTCTTTGCGATGGCGTCAAATTCCGTTGGCGAGACGGCTTCGTCCGCTCCGCCAGCCACTCTTCGGCCCACAATTCTTCCGCCGACTTATCCATCATGGGGGTAATCCTTCGTGAACGGTCAGGTCGTATATTTTACCCTACGGCCTTGTCATCTTCCAGCTTGCCGGCCTCGATCCGCTTGCGCCGATCCAGCATCTCATGTAGCGCATCGAGGTGTGCCTGGCCCTCGTCCACCGTTTCCGTGGAGACCGCTACGGACTTGCCGTAGCCACGGTCCAGTAGCGCCTGTGCCGCCGCTCCACGGGCGGCATCGGACTTGGCATGACGCATCAGATCCACCAGCGTTTCGATGGCCTCCTCGGAATGATCGCGGGCCAGCTCACGGACGTGGCCTACCTCGCGGGGCCGGCCGCCGGGATTACCGCTTATACCGGGTAGGAAGCGACCGTTTTTGTCGCGCATGGTCTCACCTATTGTTGGCCTGGTGTCAGGTCATATTATACACTAAATTATTGTGGATAAGAAGCGGCGAACCAATCCAATAGCGAGGGCGCTACGGACGCCGACGTTCCGGCAGAGGAAGGTCAGGCCAAAGAAGGGGCGTGGGAGTTATTCACGGGCTAGGGTCAGAAGTCATTAAATCCAGGATCGCCCCTTCTAGTGAGTATTCTCTCGCCCTTTATCCACCGCTTAATTCCCAGAGAACAACCGAACCCAATTATAAATATCACTACATCGATATAACAAATTGCATCCGGCATGTCGAAAATACTGCAATCGCCAGCCAACACGCATTTATGGAACTCAAACCATTCTGAAAAAACCCTTCCATGGATGTTCTCCTTACCTGAATTCTAAAGGCGGGTTACGCCTCTGGGTCCGAGCAAGGGCCGGATAGATAGCTCCACAGCCCCGATTGCCCAGTAGCGCCTTCCTCTGGTCACAGTCGCCAGCAATCAGCGCCAACAGGTCGGGCAGCACGATATCGCTGCCGTATTTTTCAATTAACGCTGCCTTTCGATAGCGCCCATGGCGTCCACACTGCTTGCACTCGATCTCGACCAGATCGGAGGGGAAGTCTTTGATGGTTAGTGAACCCATGCTCGATCACTTCTCGCGTTCGGAACTAGCATGTCCGACGACAGACGAATTGCGCATCATCACCCACACTATTTAGGTTTTGGGTTTGCAGGGTATCCTGATCAACATCGGCTCTGAGCGACTCTGAAGTAGCAAACGGGTTACTCGCGGATTGGTGGAACTCATCGGCCTGCTCGCCCAGGGCCTTAGCCGAATCCCGAGTCAGATTCCCAGGTGATTTCACCGGTCAGGTTGTCGACCACGATGGGAGTCTCGAAGAACTGACTTATAGGCTCGGCGCCATACACCGCCTTGGTCTTCTTGCGAAACTCTGCCCCGTGCCACTTCTCGGCATGCGCTCGCTCACGCCACAGATAAACACCGCCCGCAATGCCACTGTCGGCGTCGAACAGGTAGTTCTTACGGATGAGATCAGGGTTGTCGCCCCACACTGGTGCCGTCTGCTCGAATGCTTTGAACACATCCTCGCGCGTGGTTCCGTCGGGAAGCTCGAAAGTCACGATCTCGGTAATCATCCCAGTTTCTCCTGCAGATAGACCTTGGGTAGCGTACGTGCGAGCCGGGGCAGTAGCTCAAGAACCGGACCTCCTCGTTCGCTGGGTGGAACCTGCCAACAATATCACTTGTTATGTGAAATCAGGATTGACGCACATCAATGCTCGACCATTTCTCACGCTCGGAACTGGCCTGTCCAACGACAGACGAATTGCGCCTTGCTACCGGCTTCGGTGAGGCCCTAGAGCGCCTTCGTGTCGAACTGGACGCACCAATATACCTCAGCAGCGCCTGTCGGTCGCCTACGCATAACGCAAAGGTTGGCGGCCACCCTCGTAGCCTGCACCTAGTCGTTAATAGTCATTGGGGCACTGGCGGCTGCTGCGCTATCGATGCCAACGCCGCCCGCTTGTCCGCCCTCGAAGCTGGGCAGGTTCGAGCCAAACGGCTGGCGGAAATCACTAGCCATCTGGATACTCTTGACGATGACGAGCTTGACCGCCGGTTGCGCCACTATCGACGCACCAGTAGCAGGGTGCGAATGGATTAGGCCCATTATCTTGGACGAAGACGATAGCCTGACGACTGGCACCAAGCGGGTAGTGCTGGCCCACAACGAGGCGTGGGCAGAATTTTGCATATAGCTCAGAGCGAAGGATAAGCCCGAGCCCCACGCCATTGCTTCCTGTAAGGCCGCATCTATGGCGCTAGCTGGGGATCAGGCCGCCGTCGACATTGTAGGCCTGCCCGGTGATGTTGCGCGCGCTGGGCGAGGCCAAGAACACCGCCATGGCGGCAATGTCCTCGGGCTCGTTGATCCGGCGTAGGGGAATGGGCTTGGCGGCGCGGATCTCGGCCTCGGCCTTGGAGATGCCTTCGGTCTGCGCCACGGTCTCGAAGATTTGGTCCAGTATGGCGGTGTGCGTGACGCCGGGGCAGATTGCGTTGACCCTGATGTTATGCTGGCCCAATTGTTGTGCTGCGGTTTTTGTCAGGGCTATCACCGCACCTTTGGACGCGGCATAGGCGGCGTTCGAAGTGCCGCGATAGCCGCGGCCGGCGATAGAGGCGATGTTGATGATGCAGCCGCCGCCTAGCTCGATCATCCGCCGCGCCGCGCCCTGTAGGCAGAAAAACACTCCCCTGGCGTTGACCCGATGAATGCGATCCCAATCAGCCTCGGTCAGATCCATGATGTCGGCCTTACGGGTGACGCCAGCGTTGTTGACGATGACGTCTATACGGCCGAAACGTCCCATCGTTGCGTCCAGCATCGCTTCAATGGCGGCAACTTCGCCGACGTCTGCCTCAATGGGTAGGGCGTGCACTCCTCCCTCAGCGGCGACCACTGCCGTTTGGCTGGCCGCGTCCAGGTTGATGTCGGCGCAGACGATGTGCGCGCCGGCCTCTGCCATGGCCTTGCTGATACCGGCACCAATGCCAGTGCCGGCGCCGGTCACGACAACCACTTGATTTTCGAGCATGCGGGAATTCTCCTGATTTCGCGGTAGGACTGCGGTCGGTACGGCGGTGACGACCCAGTGGGCGGTGCGGCCCAGAATGGTAGAGTAGCGGCGAAATCTTCGAATGGCTATGATCTCGCGCAGACAGAAGGCGAACTTATGAGGCACCTACGGCAGCATCTGATGGTCGTTTTAGCCTGATTTGGGCTAAATCCGGCGGTTTCGGGCTGATGGCCGGAAATTCGAGGCCCTAGGAAGCCCGTACAGCAGAAAGTGGAAGGTGGTTGGCACCCTATAAGGTGAGCGTTCGTTTCTTCTTTCATCGGCGGGCGCAGGAATCTATGCTTATCTGAGCCATTCCATAACACCTTATGCGGAGACCTCACATGACGGCCATCGGCTTTATCGGGCTTGGCAACATGGGCGGCCACATGGCGCGCAATCTCATCAGGGCCGGGCACGACCTGCAGGTCTATGATCTCAACGATGAAACGGTGCGCTACGTTGCGCAGGCCGGCGCCAAAGCCGTCGAAAGCGCTGCCGATGCGGCAACCGAGGTTGAGTTTGTCGTGACCATGCTGCCGGTCGGCGCTGATGTCCGCAGCGTGCTGCAGGGTGCCGGCGTGATTGATGCGGTCGCGCCTGGCACCGTGCTCATCGATGCATCCACGATCGACGTTGATACTGCCCGTGCCATGCACGAGGCGGTCGCCGATGCCGGTTACGAGTTTCTCGATGCGCCGGTTTCCGGCGGGGTCGGCGGCGCTGAAGCCGGCACGCTGACGTTCATGTGCGGTGGTGATCCGAAAGTGTTCGCGAAGTGCCGACCGATCCTCGAGGGGATGGGCAAAAATGTCGTGTTGTGCGGCGGCCCCGGCCAAGGCCAAGTTACCAAGATCTGCAACAACATGATTGCCGGCATCACCTCGCTTGCCTGCTCGGAAGCGTTCGTGCTCGGCGAGACACTCGGCGTCGACCGCAAGACCCTCTATGATGTGATATCGACATCGAGTGGCAATTCCGCTGTCCTCAATATGATGTGCCCGGTTTCCGGCGTCACAAACAACGCACCCGCGAACAATGATTACAAGCCGGGCTTTGCCGCCGGCCTCATGCTCAAAGACCTGCGGCTCGCACAAGCCGCGGCTTTATCAGCCGGCACATCGACGCCGCTTGGTGCGGTGGCGGCCGCCGCGTTTGCGATCCACGACGCCAATGGTCACAGCCACCTCGACACATCCAGCATCATCAAGCTGATTAAGCCCGATATCGAATGAGCCGGTTTCGGGCTGACGGCTGGAAATTCAAGTCCCTAGGAAGCCCGTACAACGGAAAGTCGGTGTGCCTTGTTACCTTGGCCTACCCCGCGATTTCGGCCGTTGCCGGCCCCGGTTTGGGGTGGTTCATCACTGCTGCTAAGCCGCGCCCAATATCGGACCGCTTAGCCATGGCCGCATATTACCACGCGGTGGGGCGGTGGCGAATTGATCCAGGTTAAGGGGGGTCGGGGTGCGGTTATGGCGTGGCAGCGTCGGCGAACACTGCGTGAACAGCAAAATCTACTGTGGCCATATTGTGGCCATTAGTTCCCCATCCATCCCTCTTGTTCCCGAATTGTTGCTTTTTGGCTGTTGACAATTCTACCAAAAACCACCAGAAAACCGCCGTCGGGGAGTGGCGCAGCCAGGTAGCGCATCTGCTTTGGGAGCAGAGGGTCGGAGGTTCGAATCCTCTCTCCCCGACCAAATTTCCCCTTATTTATAAGAACTTATCCGTTCCCATTGCGTTCTGCGGCAAAAGTTTTACACTTTTTTGGGGAAAGTTTTACACTTCAGTTCAGTCGGTGTTCTTTTTCCACTTGTCCATGGCCTGTCTCGCCAACCGTTCTTGACGCGCACCCCGACCGTAATGCTGTACCATTTGCAGGGTCTTGTGGCCAGTGATACCCTGCACCTCTTGCGGGGTGCAACCGGCCTCATAAAGGGCCGCAGTAGCGTTCTTCCTCAGGCCGTGGAATTGGACCGGGCCAAGAGCAAGACGCGCCTTGTGACGCCGCCAGATGGCGTTGAAGCCACTCTCCGTCAGCGGCCTGCCGTCCCGCCTGCTGACAATATAGAAACCCTTGCGCTCCATTACCGCCAATTCATCGGCTAGCAATGGGTGCAGTGGGATTTGTAATTCTTCGCCGCCCTTTTCTTGGACGACGGTCACAGCCCCATTTTCGATATCGTCCCAGCGCATGGTGAGGACGTCGCTTTTCCGCTGGCCGGTGTAGAGCGCTAAGTAAAATGCAGCGCGGGCTGGTCCCGTAGCCTCTTGGCGGCACTTCTCCAGCGCAGGTTCCGGCCACTGTTTCCAGCCGGAGCCACCCTTCAACGTTTCAACGCCAGATGCTGGGTTGAAGGGTAGCTTGCCCCGTTTGACGGCCCAGCTAAATAACCTGCGAAGCGTTTTGACTGCATTATTAGCTTTGGCGGGCGTGGCCTGCATTTTGTCGCGCCAGTCGTAAACAAAATTAGAAGTCATACTGGCGGCTGGCGCACGACCATATTCTGGTCTCATAGGTTCCAGATACGAACGATAATCCTTGCGGGTCCTAGGCTTCAACTGTTGGAATTCAGCGGATTGGTAAAAGGCCGCAATCAACGCATCCAACGATCCTAGCGCTGCGCCCTTCTGGGCCGGTATCGCTTCGTGCATTTTGTGGATGCGTTCGTAGTCGGCAAAAAAATCGGCTGTGCCAAGCTCACCCGCAATGCGTTGGTGTTTCCCGTGCCTGCGATAATAGGCATAGGTCCGGCCTTTTGCTTTGATCGAACACATGTAAGGAAGATCAAGATTTCCCATGATGCAGTATCTCCAAGAAGGGATCATCAACGGTGTCATTCACATCAGTACTCGGTTGCACCTGCCCACGCAGAGCTTGGTCTAATTGAAATAAGCTCCACCTTTGCGGGCGGCTGTTCGGCGCGATTGGCTTGGGCCAAATACCTTGCACCACTTCACTTCGAAATTGCCTGGGAGACCGACAGCCAACATAGTGGGCGGCCTCTTCAACCGTCATGGCCATCGGCCTGTCGTTATCGTTAGCCGGTGACTTCATGAATCCTCGTCTGGCCAAACCCACTCATTGAACACGTTATCGTCATCCTGATCCTTGGGCTCTAGGCCGCGCTTATCCAGCCAAATTTCGATGGCCTCAGCATCCCAGCCTTGAAGGAGGGGATCACGCTTCGGAAAGCCTTGGGCGGATAACTGGGCGAGGTGTTCGTAGAGCCACGTTTCGCCCTTTCCGAGGCGGGCCGCAACTTGACTGGCGGTGAATAGGCGGGGTTCCGGCTGGAACTGGAGTTTCGATTTTCCCATGGCGAAGGATTACCATGAGATCACACTGACAGCACGTACATCATAATGTATGGTGTGCACATCATATCCTGCCCGCCACCGAACATCGGCGAATAAACCCCAAAGACAACCGCTGCCACCTCGACCTGAACACCGTCGCCAGCATCGGCCCCCTTGATAGCTAGGTGGCTTGGGTTGTTGGACTTGGGGGCCAGCCACATTTCGCCGTCTACAAGACGGTATTGTTTGCAGGTGGCTTCATACAGGCCGTCCGGGTCAATGCGTTGGACAACAACATAGTCGCCGTCCTTAACCTGACTGCTCATTTCGGCCAGTGGAAGGCATATCAGGACGCTGCCAAGACCAAGATGGGGCCGCCGGGGGACGCCGCTTGGTTCGAGCGCCACGGGGAGTTGATGGCCCGTCAGTTTGGTTCCGAGGAGATCGGGGTGCTGGTGCCTTGGGCACCGGACACGACCGTGGGAATGGCGACCCAGGCGGATATGAAGAGGCTCTTGGAATTTATCGACAGCCGCCACGAGCGGGGTCAGCCGGTTACCACCAGAGGCCCACGCGACGTTAAGAAAACGGCGGTGAAGGCTTTGAAGGGGATGAAGGCCAAAGTGGTCCGCGATTTGGTACGTGGCTGGCGTCGGGACGACGTCATCGGGATGGTGCGGCCCTTTAATAAGGGGCAACGGAAACACGGGCTGGGATTGACCGAAAAGGGCCGAAAACTGCTGGCATCCTTCGATCCGGCGAGTGCCACGAAATGATGCCAAACTACCACGAAGGTGTCACGAACGGAATTTACTGCCACGAAGGTGCCACCAAACACCCCCGGACTGCCACGAAACGGCCCGTCAGTGCCACGAAACGCGCCCAAACTGCCACGAACTGCCACAAAAAAGTGCCACCAGTTCCCCCCCCATACCCCCCCCAAGCAAATGCCTCGCTGGGGCGAGGCTCGGC
>Ga0187833_10003852_pt1 | contig 14938 bp, 12 predicted proteins | sample ETNtaG_37_FD_167968 | JGI IMG/M metagenome (GOLD analysis project Ga0187833, IMG submission 167968) | Marine microbial and viral communities from oxygen minimum zone, Eastern Pacific Ocean - ETNP2014_SV_400_PacBio MetaG (Illumina Assembly) | ecosystem: Environmental > Aquatic > Marine > Hypoxic... | reverse complement strand
GGTCGAGAAGAACGGCTTCCTGAGCCCCAATCAGGCCAGGGAAAAGTGGAATGCGGTGTTGTCAGTCAGACCCGCCGCATGACAAACTTGTGTCCGGGAAACCGGGTGCGGTACAAACTGACGCTTTTGTTTCACGGAGATGCCGAAGTCGAGATAGACGCGCTCCGTCCTCAATAGAAACCCCGAGCCAGATATGAGAGGGGGGCTCACACATGGAGTACCGATTGTTTATATAGGTGCGAAGCCTGCTACTACGTTTTGTCAGCACTTGGAAGACGTGCTGATTAGCACGTTCCATTGATTCAAACACCACATCCACGAAATCAAAAGGCACCTCCTTATGAAACAGGTCGCTCATCGAATTGACGAAGACCATCCGTGATTTTTTCCAATTTAACGGTTGATCGAGGCGCTCGGGCCGAAGGGTCAGGTCAAAACCCGGTTCATATGGATGCCCCGCCACGCCCCGGAACCTTTCGGCGAACCGCTCGGCGTAGCAATTATCGCATCCCGGACCTACCTTGGTGCAGCCCGTGACCGGATTCCAGGTGGCGTCGGTCCATTCTATCGCCGAGTTATCCGACATAATTTTCTAGAATAGAACATACGATGAACATTTGCAAATTTGTTGCCGCTGTTACCGCCCGGCGTGCTCGATGACTTGGGCGATGTCGTCAACGACGGCGCCGATCAGGGCTTCGTCCTCGCCCTCGGCCATGATCCGGATCAGCGGTTCGGTTCCCGACGGGCGGATCAGCAGACGGCCGTCCTTGCCCAGCCGCCGCTCGCCGTCGGCGATGGCTTTCTTGACCGCTTTCATCTCGAGAGGCAGACCACCGTTGAAGGCGACGTTCTTGAGCAATTGCGGCAACGGCTCGAAAAGGCGGCAAACCTCGGTCGCCGGACGCCCCTCCCCGACGACCGCCGCCAGCACCTGCAGGGCGGCGATCAGGCCGTCGCCGGTGGTCCCGTAATCGCTGAGGATTATGTGGCCCGATTGCTCGCCGCCCAAGTTGAAGCCGCCATCGCGCATGCGCTCGACCACGTAACGGTCGCCGACCCGGGTCCGCGCCAAGGCCAGGCCCAGGCCGCCGAGATAGCGGTCGAGTCCCAAGTTGGACATCACCGTGGCGACGATGCCGCCGCCGGTCAGCCGGCCGTCCCCGGCCCAGTGGGTGGCGATCAGGGCCATCACCTGATCGCCGTCGATGAGCGCCCCGGTTTCGTCGGCGATCAATACCCTGTCGGCGTCGCCGTCGAGGCTGATGCCGATATCGGCGCCATGCGCCACGACTTGGCTACACATGGTTCCGGGGTTGGTCGAGCCGCAATCCTTGTTGATGTTGAAGCCGTCGGGATCGACCCCGATCGGAACGACCTCGGCGCCCAGTTCCCAGAGAATCTCCGGCGCCACCTTGTAGGCGGCGCCGTTGGCGCAATCGACGACCACTTTCAGACCATCGAGCGTCAATGCCTTGGGATAGGTCTGCTTGACGTGTTCGGTATATCGCCCTTGCGCGTCGTCAAGACGCAGGGCGCGGCCGAGTCGCGCCGGCGAGGCGAAATCGCCGCTCATGTCGGCGGCCATGCGGCACTCGATTTCGGCCTCGACCTCGTCCGACAGCTTGTAGGCGTCGGGACCGAACAATTTGATGCCGTTGTCCTCGTAAGGGTTATGCGAAGCCGAGATCATGACTCCCAAGTCGGCGCGAAGGGAACGGGTCAGCATGGCGACGGCGGGCGTCGGCAGCGGCCCGACCAGTATCACGTCCATGCCCATGGAAACGAAACCCGATGTCAACGCCGGCTCGATCATGTAACCCGAAAGCCGCGTGTCCTTGCCGATGACCACCCGATGGCGGTGCGCGCCGCGGGTAAAGTGCCGGCCCGCCGCCATGCCGACCCGAAGCGCGATGTCGGCGGTCATCGGTTCGCTGTTGGCGGTGCCGCGGATGCCGTCGGTGCCGAAGAGCTTGCGGTTCATGATGTCCCTCGGTTTCTCCACCCTTGCCCGGCCGGACAGCTTTCCTTGTATTACAGTTTTGCCCCGGAAAAGTTAAATTTTGATTTCACTTTTTTGGTTCCTCGGTGGAGTCGAGGAGGGGCGCGGTGGCTTGGGCCGTATTGGCATCGCTCCGTTTCCCCTCCCCGCTCATCAAACCGGACTTGCGGTTTTCCCGCATCCGGCTTTCAGACTGGCTTCATCGCACGGGCATGCGGCCCGGCGTCGCGGGCGCCCTGGAGTAGCATCACCCCGAGGTCGCCGTACACTTCCCTGAATGAGAAGCGATGGGTCCGCCGCGAAGGGACCTTGTGACGCCGCCGCGGAAAGTGCCGCACGCTCTCCCAGACATAATGGTCCGCTATCCGGTAGGAGCATGATTTCGACCCGTAGCCGAAGTAGCGGGACCACCCGCGCAGGACTGCGTTCAGGTCGTCCCTGATCTTCGGCCATTTTGGCCCATGCCAACCTGCCCTCCGTACGACTTCGGGAGGCGGGATGGTTGGCAATGAACATTGGGATCGAGGTCGGCCTCGAAGATCGGTTCCAAGACCAGCTTGGCGGCGGTCTGCGCCACCCGGTCCCGGATGGTGGGGATGCCCAACGGGCGCTCTCCACCTCCAGGCTTGGGGATCGTCACACGGCGCACCGGCTGAGCCTGGTAGGTCTTCCGCCACAAGTCTTCCCGCAAGCCGGTCAACCATTCCCCCGCGCCCTTCGCTTCGATCATCGCGAAGGTCACGCCATCGACGCCGGGCGCTCCGCCATTGGCCTTTGCCAAGCGGTACGCATGCTCGATGATGTCCCTTCGGTAGACCTTGTCGTATTGCCAACCATCCCGCCTCCCGAAGTCGTACGGAGGGCAGGTTGGCATGGGCCAAAGGAGCGCATAGAAACGAAAGTCCGGCTCTGCCTTGGCCCGTCGATAAAGTTTCCTCTGAAGGCTCCTGATCTTGTCAGGTGTTGTTAGGCTCATCGCCAATCACCTCCTCTTCGTCTCCTTCGGAAACGCACCAGAATCAGGGGGCCTTCCCTCCACCGGCGTTACCCGGCTTCAGCGGTACTATGCCCCCCTCCGACTTCCGCCCGGCCCGCCGCCTGACGCGGCCGCGAGGTTGCGACCCTCGACCGGAACGGATCTCCCACGTTACCCGTATCCCTCTTCCGGCGTGCCATGCCCACTACCCCGGTGGACCGGATCGGGTGCATGCATCGGTTCCCTTCCCCGCTCCGTACCGCCTTCCCCGTAAACGTGCCGGGTCGGCGTCCACGACCCACTTTTCGAGGCCTTCCCGGGCTTCACTCGCGTTACGGCCCGCCGGATCGCTCGTCCGTCCAAGACGGCCTTTGTCACCGGGCTTCGACCCCGCCGGTTACCCAACGAAGCCGCCGGTCAGCTAACAGATCAAACCGACTACTGTCCGTGCAGAACCCTCCTCTGCTAGGGATACGCGCCCTCGTGGCGCACACGTTTCGAGTGGAATCGTAGAGGGATTGAGGGGGGATTTGAAGAAGCAAAATCCGTATCCTCCAGCTTTCGGTTTGAAGGTAGGAGGACGGCACGATGCACGCACACGACATCCTTGCTGCCTTTCCACCCGAGGCGAGGCGCACCATTTCGTACGACAACGGCCCGGAGTTCGCCCCGCACCGGAACCTGGAAGCGGCGCTGGGGACGGAAGCCTTCTTCCGCGACCCCCATTCTCCCTGGCAACGCCGCACCATCGAGAACACCAACGGCATCTTCCGCCGTGACATGCCAAGGAAAACCGACATCACCAACTACAGCGCCCAGGACATCGCCGATCTCGCCTGGGCCATCAATTCAACACCGAGAAAATGCCTCGGATTCAAGACGCCAGCCGAAGCCTTCCTCAAAAACCTAACTTTTGCACTTGAGATGTGAATCCAGCGGGTCCTCCACCACTTCGATTTGTATCTGACGAAGTGGGCCATGCGGAAATACAAGAAGCCGAGGCGTCGTCCGCGACGGGCTCGGCCTTGGCTGCAACGCATCATGCATGAGCAGCCGACGTTATTCCCACATTGGGCGGCAACCCGACATGCGGTTGGACGATAAGAGCCGGATGAGTCGAGAGGCTCACGTCCGGCTCCGTGAGAGCGCGAGGGTGAAATTCCCCCGCGCCACTCGACTCAACCGACCGATTACAGAAAGATATATTACTTGATCATTACCACAAACGGCAATTCCATTTGTTTAGTCGAGGAGGCCTGTTTTTTCTTTCGAGGCGTGGTTAAGGGATTTGAAAAGCGGAGGGCGCGGAGGACTCCTTGGAACCTCGGCAAGCCTCGGCGACTTTCGCGTTCAAGGAAATTAGTATGCTGTCACCGAATTAAAATTGTGAATTACCGCGAGTAAAACTCGATTACCAGATTCGGCTCCATCGGCACCGGATAAGGGACGTCGGACAAGCTCGGCGTGCGCAGGAAAGTCCCCTGCATTTTCTTGTAGTTCACATCCACGTATCCCGGCAGCTCCCGCTCCGCCGATTCGATCGCCAACAGCACCAGGGGCAACTCCCGGGACTTTTCCTTGACCTCGACAACGTCGCCTTCCTCCACCAGGTAGGAAGGGATGTTGACCCGTTTGCCGTTGACCTTGATATGGCCGTGGTTGACGAACTGGCGCGCCGAGAAAACGGTGGGAACGAATTTCATCCGGTAGACCAGCGCATCGAGGCGGCGCTCGAGGAGCCCGATCAGGTTCTCCGAGGTGTCGCCGCGCCGGCGCACGGCCTCTTTGTAATAACGGCGGAACTGCCGCTCCGTGATATTGCCGTAATACCCCCTGAGCAACTGCTTGGCCGCCAGTTGCGTGCCGAAATCGGAGGCCTTGCGGCGCCGCCGGCCATGCTGGCCGGGACGGTAATCGCGAACATTGACGGGGCTCTTGGGCCGGCCCCACAGATTGACGCCAAAGCGCCGGTTGATTTTATACTTCGACCGAAGACGTTTGGTCATGCCACCGACGATCCTTATGTTGTGGTTGCTATTGTCCCAATAGGCCCCCGTCGGACGGGGCGTCGAGCCCGCTTTCCCGGGAGTAGGGCGGCGGAGTATAAGCCGGTGTCCCCGGATGTCAAATCGCCGCCGCGGCGGGGGGCGGGGAACCACCGCCGTGGGTTGGAACCGATCAAATTCGATACGCCCTAGGCGGGATCCAGTTCGGTGTCCCAATAAAGAAAATCGCGCCAGCTTTCGTGAAGATAGTTGGGTGGAAAGGCGCGGCCGTTTTCCTGGAGTAGAAAATTCGTCGGTCGGGCGGCGGGGCGGATGGGGAAAATGCCCGCCTCATGGGGCAGGCGGCGGCCCTTGCGCAGGTTGCAGGGTTCGCAGGCCGTGACCACGTTGTCCCACAAGGTCTTGCCGCCCAGCGAGCGCGGAATCAGGTGATCGAAGGTCAATTCCTCGGTCGGAAATCTGCCGCCGCAATACTGGCACGCGAAACGATCCCGCAGGAACACGTTGAACCGGGTGAAGGCCGGCCGCCGGTTCATGGGAACGTACTTTTTCAGGGAGATGACGCTGGGAAGGCGCAGCTTGCAGCTGGGGGAATGCACGAAAAGGTCATACTCCGAGACCACGTTGACACGCTCGAGAAAGACCGCCTTGACCGCGTTCTGCCAGGGCCAGACCGACAAGGGAAAATAATTCAATGGCCGAAAATCGGCATTGAGCACCAAGGCCAGGGAGTTTCCGAAAGCCACCGACACAGTCATTCCCCTCGTTCGGGGGCGGAGAGTACAGCATGTCTCTATGTTTTGCCAATTCCCTCCGTCGTTTTTTTTGCCGCCGCGCCGGCAACGCAATCGGCGCGCGCCTATCTGGCGCAAACTCCGAAAATGCCGGCGAGAAAACCCGCGCCCAAGCGGATGCACTCTTCGTCTATGCCATGGCCCATGCCCGGGCGGAGGTGGGAGTCCACCTTCATACCGGCGGCCCGCAGGCCCGCCACCGCCGCCGGCAGGGCCTGGACGGGAAGGATTTCGTCGGCGTCGCCATGAGTCAGCAAGACCGGGGGACGGGACCTGATCTCCCGTTCGAGCAAGGCCTCTCCCGCCAACATGCCCGAAAACCCAAGGATGCCGGCCAATTGATTTTGCCGCCTTGGGCCGACATGCAGCGCCATCATGGCGCCTTGCGAAAAACCGATGAGGACCAGGTTCTCCTCGCCCAAACCAGACTCGGCCAGTTTGACGTCGATGAAGTTGTCGAGAATGGGGGCCGCCGCCCGGACGCCGGCCAAGCGGGCTTCGGGACCAAAGTCCCGGATGCTGAACCACTGGCGGCCGAAATCGGCCATGTCGAAGGCATAAGGAGCATGGGGCGAGATGAACAATGCGTTGGGAAGCACTTTCCCGAAAGGCGTCGCCAAGCCGATCAAATCATTGCCGTCGGCGCCGACACCGTGCAAAAGAATGGCCAACTGTTCCGGCGCGCCGGCCGACGGGGGAGCCAGGATAGGGCCATCCAGAATGGGCATTTCCGGCATGGCAGTCTCTTATCGGATCATTTTCGAAGCGCCTTGGCTTGTGTTGGTGAATTGGCACTGGGCCTGGAGCCCATTCATACCCGCTTGCGGCCGTTCGGCGCCAACAAAAGATGGCGCGCCTAGAAAGCCGCCGGCCAAGCGTTGCCCGTCCGCCGAGGACGTTCGCTTCCGGCGGGGCTTCGGTTTTTTGCATGAGTGGTGAAAAACGGAGTAAAAAGACCCCCATGAGGCAGGTCATCCAGAGCCACCGCACCGGCAAACTGAAGCTCCTGGATGTGCCGGCGCCAAAGGTCAGAGCCGGGCATCTGCTGGTGCAAACGCGGGCGTCGCTGATCTCGGCCGGCACCGAGCGGATGGCCGTCGAGTTCGCAAGCAAGACCATCGCCGGCAAGGCCAAGGCCCGCCCCGACCTGGTCAAGAAGGTCCTGGCCAAGGCCAAACGGGACGGTATCGGCGCCACCCTGCGCGCCGTCCTGGCCAGGCTCGACGAGCCTTTGCCCTTGGGGTACTCGGCGGCCGGCAAGGTCGTCGCCCTCGGCCAGGGCCTGGAAGGCGCCTTCAGCGTCGGCCAGCGGGTCGCCGTCGCTGGCGCCGGCCTCGCCAACCATGCCGAACTGAACGTCGTTCCCGGCAGCCTCGCCGCCGCCGTTGCCGATTCCGTCGGCGACGAGGAGGCCTGTTTCGCCACCATGGGCGCTATCGCCATGCACAGCATCCGCAATTTGGACGCCGGCCTCGGCGACCTGGTGGCGGTCATCGGCGTTGGTCTTTTGGGCCAGCTGGCGTGCCAGTTGTTGAGCCTGGCCGGGGCCCGCCCCGTCGCTCTCGATTACAACCCCGAACGCCTCGGCCTGGCCCGGCGTTTGGGCGCCGAAGCGGCCTTCAACTTAGCCGACGGCGGCCACCGGAAAGCCGTTTCGGCGCTGACCGGCGGCCGCGGCTGCGACGGCGTCCTGATTTCGGCGGCGACGGCCTCTAGCGAGCCCTTCGAGGTCGCCGCCGCCATCGCCCGCGACCGGGCGCGGATCTGCATGGTCGGCTTGACCGGCACCGCCTTTCCCTTCCAGGAGTTCATGAAAAAGGAACTGAGCCTGGTGGTTTCCCGGTCCTACGGTCCGGGACGCTACGACGATGATTTCGAAGGCCGCGGCGTCAAGTACCCGCCCGGCTGGGTGCGCTGGACGGAGAGCGAGAATCTTGCCGAATGCCTGCGCCTGATGTCCCTCGATCCGCCACGGCATCTCGATGTTCGGTCGTTGACGACGCATCGCTTTCCCTTGTCCGAGGCGGAAACCGCCTACCGCTTGGTCGGCGGCGGCGGCGAGCCCAGTCTCGGCGTCGTCCTGACCTACGACGACTCCCCGCCGGCTTCCCAGCGGCCCTCGTTCCCGGCGGCGGAACCGCAAGGCCAATGTTCGCTCGGGGTCATCGGCGCCGGTAATTTCGCCCGCTCGGTGCTGCTGCCGGAATTGAGGAAACTCAAAGGCGTGCATCTGCACACCCTCTCGACGCGGCGCGGCGCCTCGGCGGAGCAGGCGGGGCGCGCCTTCGGTTTCGCGCGGGCCGAGGCGGACGAAACGGCGGTCCTCGAAAACCCCGCCATCAACGCCGTCCTCATCGCCACCCGCCACGACAGCCACGCCGGGCTGACGGCCAGGGCGCTCGAGGCGGGCAAGTCGGTGTTGGTGGAAAAACCGCTGGGCTTGAGCCGCGAGGAGGTCAACCGGGTGATCGCGGCGCGCCAGGGCTCGGCCGGTTTTTTTCAGGTCGGATTCAACCGCCGTCATGCGCCGATGGCGGTAAAAATGCGCCATCGGCTGGCCGCGACGCCTGGTCCTAAGTTTCTGCTGTTGCGGATCAACGCCGGGGCCGTCGCCAAGGACAGCTGGGTGCACGCACCCGGCGAGGGGGGCGGCAGAATATTGGGCGAGGTTTGCCACTTCGTCGATCTGGCGCGGTTTTTCGCCGGCTCGACGATCGCCTCGGTGCAAGCGCAGGCGGCGAACGCCGGCGCCGGCAACTTGGAGGACGTGATTATCGCCTTGCGCTTCGAGGACGGCGGTCTTGCCACCGTCGCCTATACGGCACGGGGCGACGAGGCCCTGGGCAAGGAACTCTTCGAGGCCTACGCCGGCGGCAGCGCCGTCGCCATCGACAACTTCCGCACCCTCACCATCGCCAGCGGCGACGGCGGCAAGAGCGAAACCCGCGCAGCCCAGGACAAGGGCTTCAAGGCGTCGCTCAAGGCTTTCACCGACGCCGTTGCCAACGGCGGTCCGCCGCCGGTCGACGAGACGGAACTGGTGGAAACGTCCGTTGCTACCCTGGCGGTCATGGAATCCCTGCGCTCAGGGACGCGGATCGATCTTTAAATTGACATGAACCGGCAATAGACATGCTTCCACATCGTCATTTTTCCAAAAGGCTGTAATGGACCTGGATGCCTTCTTCGACGCCGAACTGGACGAGCACAAGTCGGTTTTGGCGGCCACCCGCGAGGTTCTCGGCGAACCGTTCCGGCGCCTCGTTCTGACTTGCGCCGGGGCGGCGAGGAACGGCGGCCGGATCGTCTTTTTCGGCAACGGCGGCAGCGCCGCCGACGCCCAGCACTTGGCCACCGAACTCTCCGTCCGCTACCAGCGGGACCGCGCCCCGATCGCCGGCTTCGCCCTGACCACCAACACCTCGGCGCTGACCGCCATCGGCAACGATTTCGGTTTCGAGGACCTGTTCGCCCGCCAGATCCAGGCCTTGTGCAAGCCCGAAGACGTGGTCATCGGCATTTCGACTTCCGGCAACAGCGGCAATATCATCAAGGCCTTGCGGGAGGCCAAGAACCTGGGCGCCGTGGCGGCGGGTTTTGGCGGCCGCGGCGGCGGCCGGATGAACGGCCTGGCCGATCCGTTTTTGCTGGTGCCGAGCGACGATACCGCCCGCATCCAGGAAATGCACATCACCCTCGGGCACATGCTTTGCGGCGCCCTGGAACAGGAATTGGGGCTGTTATGAGCGAGTGGCCGGAACTGGCGTCCCTGGTCGAGGCCTTTGGCGGCGCCCGCGTTCTTTGCGTCGGCGATGTTATTCTCGATCACTTCCGGCACGGCACCGTCGAACGGATCTCGCCGGAAGCCCCGGTTCCGGTGCTCAAACTGGGTGTCGAGGAGAACGCCCAACTCGGCGGCGCCGGCAACGTGGTGGGCAATCTGGTTTCCCTTGGCGTTCGGGCGCAATTCGTCACCGTCATCGGAGCCGCCGGGGCGGGCGATGCCGACCATGCCGGCAAGGAAATCCTCCGGCTACTCGACAAGCATGAGATCGGGATTGGCGAAATTCTCCTTGACCGCGGCCGTCGCACATCGACCAAAACCCGTTATTTCGCCAGCGGACAGCAGATTTTGCGTACCGACCACGAAACTCCTTTGCCGCTGGCCAACAAAATCCGCCGGCAATTGATCGACAAGGCGAATGCGGCGATGGCCGACTGCGCCGTCGTCGTTCTTTCCGACTACGGCAAGGGCGTGCTTGACGACGGCGTCGCCCTGGAACTGATCGAGGCGGCGCGAAAGCAAGGGAAATATGTCATCGTCGACCCCAAGGATACGGATTACCGGCGCTATGGGGGGGCCAATCTGCTCACCCCGAACCGAAAGGAGTTGGCCGACGCCTCCCGCCTGCCGGTGGATACGGAAAAGCGGGTCGCCGCGGCGGCGCGAAAGTTGATCGGTGACCACGGCCTGGGCGCGGTGCTTGCAACCTTGGGCCGAGACGGCATGACTCTGGTCACCGCCGAGGGGGAAGTCAGCCATCTCACGGCCCAGGCGAGAGAAGTTTTCGACGTCTCCGGCGCCGGCGACACCGTCGCCGCCACCCTGGCGGCGGCGTTGGGCACCGGTTCCGCTCTGAAAGACGCCGCCGAACTCGCCAATGTCGCCGCCGGCATCGTCGTCGGCAAGGTGGGGACGGCGGCGGCCAGCGCGGCGGACGTGATCAACGCCTTGCATCACCGGGACATCTCCAGCGCCGAGGCCAAGGTCATGGCCTTGCAACAGGCCCTCGAAACCATCGATCGCTGGCGGCGGCGGGAGTTCAAGGTGGGCTTCACCAACGGTTGCTTCGACCTTCTTCATCCCGGCCATGTGTCGCTCTTGGCCCAGGCCAAGACAGCCTGCGACAGACTGGTGGTGGGATTGAACAGCGACGCCTCGGTGAGACGCCTCGGCAAGGGCGACGGCCGTCCGGTACAAGCGGAAGCGGCGCGGGCCACCGTGCTTGCCTCGCTGGCGACGGTCGACCTGGTGGTGATCTTTACGGACGACACGCCGGCTGAGATGATCGAGGCGATCCGCCCCGACGTGCTGGTCAAGGGCGCCGATTATGAATTGCCGCGGGTCGTCGGCGCCGACCTGGTCCGGGGTTACGGCGGCAAGGTCCTGTTGGCGGACCTCGAACCGGACCACAGCACTACCGCCACCATCAAGCGCATGGCGAAATAACCCCGGCCCGTCCGTGTCCTCGCTCGAAGCCCATGCCCTTTACGCCGCCGTTTGGGCGACCTTCGGCATCGGCCATTCGCTGCTTGCCGGGCAATCCGTGAAAGCCCGGCTGCGTCCGTTCCTGGGGGCCTTCCACCGCTTGGCTTACAACCTCTTCGCCGGCGCCCATCTCGGCTTGGTCTGGGCGACCGGCGCCATGGCCTTCGCCGGGGCGCCCGCCTACTCTTTTCAGTACCAAGTGGCGCTGACCGGCATCCAAGTCGTCGGCTGGCTGGTACTGTTGGTGGGGTTGATGTCTTATGATCTGGGCCGCTTCGCGGGCAGCAAACAAATCCGCGGCTATTTCCAAGGCGTCAAGGAGCCGGAGGACGAGCCGCTACGGATCAGTGGCCCGCACCGCTTCGTTCGCCACCCCCTTTACGCCGGTGTGGTGCTGATTCTGTGGGCAAGGGTGGCCGACGAGCTGTCCCTGGCGACGGCGGTCTGGGGGTCGATCTACCTCTTCGCCGGCACCTTGCTGGAAGAACGGAAACTGCTCGGGCTCCACGGCCGGGCCTATGCCGAGTACCGGGGAAAAGTCCCCGCCATCGTCCCCTGGAAGGGCCGGGCGATCTGAGAGGCCCTCACCCCTCGCCGCCGGCAAGGCCGGCCAGGAGACTCCGCCAGAAACCCTGGTCGGGAACGGGTCCGTCCGTCGCCGGCAATCCCGGCAGGGGACGGGGAGGAAGGTCCTCGTGGGCGGCGGTCATGAAATTCCGCCACAGCCGCGCCGGCAGGCCGCCGCCGGTGACCTTTTTCATCGGCCGGCCGTCGTCGTTGCCCATCCAAACACCAGCAATAAAATCGGCGGTGTAGCCGATGAACCAGGCGTCGCGGAAATTCTGGCTGGTGCCGGTCTTGCCGGCGGCGGGCCTTTGCAGCCTGGCGGCGCGGCCGGTGCCCGAGCCGACGGCGTCGGCCAGCATATCGTTCATGGCCGCCGCGTCGGCGGCGCCGGCAACGCGCCCGGGGCCGGAACCCCGGCGCCGGTAGAGCAGCCGTCCGGAGCCGTCGCGGATTTCCTTGATGCCGTGCGCCCAGACGGCGAAACCGCCGCTGGCGAAAGCGCCGTAAGCCGCAGTTATCTCGATCAGGCTGACCTCGCCGGCGCCGAGCGCAAGGCTGGGAGTGGGCTTGAAATCGGCGCTCAGCCCCAAACGCCGGGCCGTCCGAATGACCCGCTCGCGGCCGGTCCGCTCCGCCACCTTGACGGCCACCGTGTTGATGGATTGAGCCAACGCCCGGCGCATGCTGACCTCGCCCCTGTAGCCGCCGTCGAAGTTGCGGGGGCTCCAGCCGTCCACCGTCAGCGGGGCGTCGGCGATCAGCGTCGCCGCCGTCAAACCGGCCTCGAGGGCGGCCAAGTAGACAAAGGGCTTGAAGGCCGAGCCCGGCTGGCGCCGGGCTTGGACGGCGCGGTTGAACTGGCTCGCTCGGTAATCGCGGCCGCCGACCATGGCGCCGACGGCGCCGTCCGGCGTCATCGCCACCAGGGCGGCTTGCGAGACCCCGGCCTTGTTCCCCGCCGCCGCCAGCATCCGGGCGACCCTTTTCTCGGCCAAACGTTGGAGGCGGTTGTCCAAAGTGGTGATCACCGTCAGATCCCTGCCGCCGGGAAAAACGTAGTCGGGCACCTGTTCCATGACCCAATCGGCGAAGTAACGGGCGCCGCCGCGCCGGGCCGGCGCGATGACCGCCCCCTTTTGGCGTTTCGCCGAAGCCGCCTGACCAGGAGTCAATGAACCGGCGGCCACCATGTTGGCGAGGACCTGGATGGCCCGATCTTTCGCCCGCTTCGGATGGCGGCGGGGATTGTAGCGGGACGGAGCCTTCAGGAGTCCCGCCAGCATCGCCGCTTGATAGGTGGAGAGACGCCGCGCCGGTTTGCCGAAGTATTTTCTCGCCGCCGCCTCGACGCCGTAGGTTCCGGCGCCCAAGTAAACCCGGTTGAGGTAGACGGTGAGGATCTGGTCCTTGCTGAACCTGTGTTCCAGCCACAAGGCGAGCAGCAGTTCCTGGACTTTGCGCTTCAAGGTGCGCTCGGGCGTGAGAAACAAAATCTTGGCGACCTGCTGGGTGATGGTGCTGCCGCCCTGGACCACCCGCCCGGCCCCGAGGTTGACAAAAGCGGCGCGGGCCAAGCCGACGGGATCGACGCCGAAATGCCTATAGAAGCGCCGGTCCTCGGTCGCCAGAACCGCCTCGGGCAAGGCCGCCGGAAGGTCGCGGAGCCGCGCCGGCAGGCCATAAAGTTCGCCAAAGGTGGCGAGGCGGGAACCGTCGGCGGCAAAAAGCGTCACCGTCGGCCGGCGGCTTGCCGCCAGCGCCTTGTCCACATCCGGCAAATCGTAAGCATACCAAGCGACGATGGCGAGGGCGGCGATGACCCCCCAGACCGCCGCCAAGCCCGCGTAATAGGCCGTCCATCGGCAAGCCGCCCGGAGCCAGCCGCCGCCCTCGCGACGCCGGCCCTTGCCGCCGCCGCGGCGGCGTTCCGCCCTCGACCGGCGGCTCTTGCCTGGCGCCCCTGGTTTCGACTTCGTCATCGGACGACAGTTCAGCCGGTTATGGTTAGAATTTCCTTAATGGCGGCGGCCGTCCCGGCTCCGGGCGCCGTCTTCGCCGGGAATTTTTTGTGGGTTTTCCGCGCCGAGGAACCTGAAATATGTTCCCGCTCCTATGCCTTCCTCACCGAAACCACCGTGTCCATCCAACGCTGTTGGCCGCTTATGGGCTCTGAAACGTTGTCGATGATCCAGTTGGCATGGACGCCCCCATGCGCCCACCATTTGAGTCCCTCGTTCGGAGAATCCCGGTCGATGCCGTAGGGCGCCTTCCTGCCCGAGGCGTATCTCCCGTATTCCCAGCGCCCGCCATGACTCGAAATGGCGATGACCCCCGGCACCACGTTCTCGGTCACTTTCGCCGTCGCCTCGATTTCGCCGAGCCGGGAGCTGATCTTGATCCTGTCGCCATCGGCGATACCCCTGGCGGCGGCGGTCTCTGGGTTGATCCAGCCGGGGTTGCCGACGTTGATCTCGTCCAGCCACCGGCAGTTCTGGGTTCTGGACAGGGTCTGCACGTTGACCCTGAAGGTGGTGAGGATCATTTCATCGGCCTTCATGTCCCGGTGTTCGGGTATGGCCCCGTAGCTCGGCAGGGGCGGCAAACCCTTTTCCTTCAGGATCGCCGAGTACAATTCGAAATACCCCGATTTGTTGATCCTGTCTGGCCTGAAGCCTTCATGGACCGCATTCCCGATTGTTTGACCGACGTAGCCTTTATAGGCGCCGGGAATCTTTCGGTAGCCCTTGCTCCGGGCTTCGTTCTCGCTGGCGGCCCCGGCGGCCTTCCAGTTCCAGTAGACGCCCGTCGCTTCGTCGAGTATCACCCCGTCTTCCCGAAGCGCCTCGGCGGCGACCGCCTTCTTGTAGGAATAGTAGGCCGGCTTGGCGTCCGGGTCGCGCCACACGCCCTTTTTTTTCATGCCCCTGAAACCGCCGGCTTTCTTCTTTACGTCCGGCGTCAGCTTGCAGGATTGCTTGACGAACTCCTCGGCGGACCCGAAGCCCAGCGCAAACCCCATCCTTCGCGCCAAATCGCAGCAGACGTCCTTGAAATCCCTGGCCTCCCCTTGCGGCGCCACGACCGGTTGGCGGATGGAGTACTCGGGCACCTGGGCGGGCGAGAGCGCGTCCTCGAAGTCGTAGGTCTCCAGGTAAACGGCGTCGGGCAGGATGAGATCGGCCAGGGCCGCCGATTCGTCGTGGCGTGACCCCCGAAAAGTGGTCCAGGTTTAATTAAGAGATTTTGGCGCATTCTGACCTTTTTAATATGGAGGAATGAATGAGCCGAGGTTACAAACCAGAACAGATCATCAGCATGCTTCGC
>Ga0187833_10003844_pt1 | contig 14962 bp, 11 predicted proteins | sample ETNtaG_37_FD_167968 | JGI IMG/M metagenome (GOLD analysis project Ga0187833, IMG submission 167968) | Marine microbial and viral communities from oxygen minimum zone, Eastern Pacific Ocean - ETNP2014_SV_400_PacBio MetaG (Illumina Assembly) | ecosystem: Environmental > Aquatic > Marine > Hypoxic... | reverse complement strand
GTATAACTTGCCGTATCAGGACTGGCAACTTTTATAGTCTTCAGTCCTAAAGTAGACAAAAAATCAATCCTGTCTAGATCGAAGCATGTCGTAAGCATTTCAATTCCATACTCCTCACACATCTCTTTAATCCTATAATGATATTCATCAGACAACTCATGTATTTTATAATAATCATAATTTTGTTGATAATCTGATATATCCTTACGCAATTTGTCTGCCTGCCACGATTGAGTCTTTACGATATCAACACCTTGATCTGCAAGACACTTTATCATAGACTCTATTATATGAATATTACCCATATGGTTAGATGTTAGGTCTGCGATGATTTTTGTTCTCATACTTTCAACTCCTAAGCTTTTATAGTTATGGTTATCAATCCTAATCTTTCATAATTACAAGTGAAGCTAAATTACCAAATCTTTCTAATCCTGCATCGTTCATCCTTCCATTTTCTGTCAGATTTATTAAGTTCTTCCTTAGTCTCGTATTTCAAAAAAACCTAATCCTTCGTTACGATTAATAAATACTAATTAAATTGTCTATGCCCAATCTGTCATTTCTCCGCCACTCAGGGCCACATACTCATTTACATTATAGACCACGCATAAGCAGTTTTCTACTTTTCTCAGTAACTGTCATTAATTCTTCATTATCATTTCGTTTTACAACTTTTCTTAGGGACTTGCCTATGCTTCTCGTAGATTCATTAAAAATACCAACATCAATCATTTGAATATTTTCACTTCTAGCTTTTCCTTTAAAAATATAATGTTCTCTATTTTTCTTAAATATTGCTTGTATCATAAACTCGAAAGATACAACATATCTGACCAAGGGATAGAGTATTATTCTTGGTATTCTATCAATAAAGTAAAAATTGCCACTAACTATTCTATCGAGAAATCTTGTGATGACAGTAAATTTCATTGAAGTATATTGCATTTTTACATGCGGATTGGTTTTTGCATTAATTCTTTGATTTTCCTCATAAACCTCTTTCATCTTATTTGCTACAAAAGAATTTGTTTGTTTTTTTTGATTTTGTCGAAAAACCCAAGAGGCTTCTAGCTTCAAAATCCAATCCCAAGAGAGAACTTCACCATGAGGAGCTCCAGTTAAATTCATAAAATATCTTTTGTAGGCAGCAGCATTTGTCACACTTTCCAGATATTCTTCTACTCCATTTATACTGCCGTCGATAAAACCACTCTGTATTCCATACTCATATAATGCTGTACCTGGCAAAGGAAGAGCATAATAAATATTATAGTCCATGTACGTTGGATGTACTCCCAATATACTGTGCAATTTCCCTAAGAAAGCGCCAGTCTCTTGAGCTGTCTGGACAGTTTCACCTGGCATTCCGAGCATAACTGCTAAAGGAGAAAATAAACCATTATCGATACAATTCTTTACAGCATTGAACACATCCTCAACAAGAAACTTTTTTTCCATAATGTCAAGGATTTTTTGACTCCCCGATTCAAAACCGATCTTCAAAGAGGTACAATTATGTTCCTTGTAAAATTTAGCGTCTTCCCATTTAACACTTTTGCATCTCACTCCTACAGCCAACCAAAGCAAATCAAGTTTTTTCATTAGTCGAGCCACTGCGTAACCATGAGCCTTATTCGATCCAAAGTTCTCATCTAGAATTTGTATGAATCCAACATTAAATTCTTGTTTTAAATGCATCAGATGTTTCTCTAAACCGATCAGACTCATTGTTCGATATCCTTTTGTACTTCGCTGACAAAATGAACATCTCGCCACACAACCTTTAGTAACGAAAATTCCAGCAATCATTGGCGCCCGGCCCGGCTCATAAGAACGAGAATCAAAATTAAACAAACCTGCCTTCGAAGCAGGACTAAAGTAATTCTGAATCATTTCAGGATGGTTTTTTAGTCCCTTACGCAGGAGATCATAATCCGGATATGCAATATCCTCAGAAGGGATGCGTGGACCATAACCATTAAATACCAGTTCATTTTTGTCATTTATAAAGCATAGACCTTGAATTTTCTTAAGACGCTCATAATCCCAGTCTTTATTAGTACTATATTCCTTTACATAATTAAGAAAGCTTACCAATGCGATTTCTCCATCACCAACTACGCAAACATCAATTTCTGTCTTATGTATTACAGTTTCAGCTACTGCTGATAAGACGCCACCTTGGATAATCCAGGCATCAGGATAAATATCACGAACAATTCTCGCTACTCTTTTTACTTGTTGATACGAAGTGGAAACTACCGCACTCAACCCAACTACTGTCGGACCATCTCCTGTTGGATTCAATGTTTTAAAATAACTCTCAATTTCCCTATCAGCAGGATATAGCATATCAATATCATAAAAATCATATTCCTCTTCAGTATACCCATGTTTTTTCATCCAATTTATTAGAGAAACAATTGCAACTTTAGGTGCAATCCCCACTGACGATTCATTCCGACCTCGAAGTAGCCTTTCCCCCACACCTTCAACAGGAATACTACATAAGCAAATCTTCATCAAATTTCTCCCTCTTTATTTAGACATTCTTCCAAAACCAACTACCACACAGCTAGGCAGAGGGAATTACCACGAAATGTAGATTAAAAGTTATTGCGTTACCTTGAAAGGGCTAATCATTGAGATTAAGCCTGTATCTTTGTAATTTCCATTTGAATAGTTCATCGACAACGATCGTTATGAAAACTCAGCCAAAAGATCTTATCTTATCGTGCCCCCACTGTTTACAATATTTTCCTGCTGCATCTACAAAACCGTGTCCCAATCCAACCCTTGATCAAACCCCTGAATCAACCAGTCAAAATACGTTCCCATTCTTTCAGCACCTCTGCCATCTCGAAAGGGGTCCATTTCATCCAGTAAGGGAGACCAATTACCTAGTCTTGGCACTCCGGCTGGAGAATCCCAATGTTCCTGTATCTCTTAAAGAAGTGAGCAAACGCAATGCCTTGAGTGTGTTTCATATAAGAACTTATTAAAGCTTATTTTTTATTGCAACTTTCCAGTTTGCCGCCTTAGTCTTTCTATTCTCTCTAGGCAGAGCTTCTATTGCCGCATCTTCATAAAATGAATCATTATAATAATGAGTGGTTGAAACCTCTTCAAATATCGATCCATCAGATGTATGAAACTTATGCCACTGATTTGATTTAACAAGGAATATATCACCAGGTTTGAGTGTTGTTTTATGTCCTTCAAGCTCAATCTCTAAATCTAATATTAACTCTACAGACTCTTATTTAAAAAGCAAACTCATGTAAAATATCATAATTAATGTTGTTAATAGATTCTTGGACAGCATCAAGAACGTCTTGTTTATTAAAAACAATTTTTCCATCAACAGACCTAGCATCCACCACAGAGCATCTTTTCTTTATTAATTCAAATACCCTCGGGTACCAGAGGTATCCTTCTACATTCAGTAGAACTATAGGCCTATTCGTTAGCAATGAAAAACCAAAGGTAGTACTATATGGAGAAGAAAAAACAAGGCATTCTGCATTTTTGTATACATCCTCAAGTTTTTCTTTTAAAACATCATCAGCATACTTTTCAAAAATACCATACGTTTCATGCATTGTTTCTGGACGTGGTTTGTATATAGTATAATAGCCAGCTTTCTTTAATATTTTAATCATCTGAATATCGTTATAAAGAAAAGAAAATGGATGGTACTCAGTATCCGATGGACCATACCACTTAATTATTGTACCTACTACCATAATTTTTTTAATTTTATTTACAGGTGGAATGTTTTGCAATCTACCATATAAAGATTTATTAGTATTATTTTTCCCATATGTTATTTTACAGTTCTTAAACTCTGGATAAAAATCCTTCACAGCTTGCCTAATTATTTCTTTATCTCCCCGTGACGAGGAAACAAATACATCTACTGCAGATAGCGATATGACTATATTTTCGGTATAGTGATTACTATACGTATTCCCATGGGATATTCCTATAACCTCACCTCCTGCATATCTCCATGCAGAACTAAATATCCTATGAATAGTATTTCCTAAACCAGTAATAAGTAATTTTCCAGGTTCAAATTTACTAAACACCTCAATGTTCTGATAAAAAAACGAATAACTTAACCTAAATATTTCATTAATTTCCTTTTTTAAGCATTCAAAAGCTAAGTCATCAATTATAGTATACTGACTCTTTAAAATATCTAAATAATCACTAATAAATTCAATTAACCCTGAAGTCTCAAAATCTTGGACATAACGATTATTATTTTTAGCAAATAACGTTGATGGCAAACATACAGGGTTAATATTATTCTCATCACAAAAAGAAACAACTTCCTGTTGATATCTATTTCCGACAAGAAAATATAGATTAGAAATATTCCTTATAAAACTAACACCATGTAAAAATAGTGGTTTAATATTATACTTTATTGTTCTTAGAATGTTCTTGGACCTTTTCTGAGAAGTTAGCTCATCAATACCCTTAAGCGAGAATTTATTCTTAAAAATTGAATATTGAACCATTGAAACATTATCTGGCATTTCTTCTTTTTTCTGTCCTATTATACAACCATAACCATTCTCCTTTAATCTGATAAGTTTTAACAACTCCAGTATATATAATGAAACATAATTTGGCATATTAATATTAGAAATAGCTATCCAGTAAATAATCCTATTATCATATTCCTTTATAATATCCATATAGGATTTAAAAACCTTGTCGTAGATATTTTTAAATTCTCTCCCTGTAACCGGGACATAATAATTCTCCAACCACTCTTCTACACCTATATTCTTTATACCGGCAATATCAATTGGATATACCTTTTCCATTTTATTCTCTTATCTATGATCTATTTTTCTCAACTATTATCTTGTCCACAAATTTACCTTTGTAAAACAAATGTCTCTTTAATCTTCCAGCTTCATTATATCCAGCATTTAAAAATGCTTTATAACAGCCTATGTTATTAGCATATATTCCTGCTATCAACTTGTTTAAATTAAGTTCTTCAAAAGCATATTTCGTTACTAATTGTATTGATTCCTTACCACAACCTTTTCCCCAGCTATTCTTATCCCCGATCATTATCCCAACATTTCCGTGCTGATGTACCTGGTCCATATCCCCAACTTTAACATTACCTATATGTTCATTGTTTTCTCTCAGAAAAATACCAAATAAGGAATCAGCATGGCTTTCATTAATTTTCTTTACATACTCTTTTAAATTTTCCAATGTATATGTTTTCCACCTGCTCTCCAGGAATCTAACTGTTTCTTCATCTCTCATCCATTTAACATAATTATCTCCAACATCTTCTGAAGACAATATTCTTAAAAAAATTCTTTTTCCAACGATTTCCATTTATGTTCTTATCCTGACAGTTTTAAACGCCTCGGCTGCCTCAAATCCCATCTTTACTCCCCACTGTTTAGCATTGAGTTCTACCGCTCTTAAAGAACGTGGGTGTGGAAAATCTCTTAATTCCATTTTGTATTCTTTTAATGCATTGATTTTTATTTCTAAACTTTTATTTACGTCCACAAAATAATCCGGCATAAAATATGTCAGTGAAGAAGGCGCATTCCATTCCGTAGACGAAGGTATTTCAAATGAATAAATTTCCCTTACACTCTGATCCTTTGTAGGTCTGAAAGCTGTCATTACAGCCTTGAATGTTATCTGATGATCAATATTGAGGTCACCATGATGATGCGTAAATACTATGTCTGGTTTAATATCTTCTTTTATTTTCTCAATTGTTTTGATAATATCAAGCAGTGGTACTGAGTCAAACCTGTTATCAGGAAAATCAAAAGTATATACCTTTTTCACTCCCAATATCCTGTTAGCATTTTCTGCCTGTTTTTTCAGTTCTGCAATTTCATTTTCCCTCTTTGCCAGATCTCTCTTCCTATCTCTGGAAGTAACACCTTCACCAAGTATCAGTGTGTATACATTGCTGCCTTCAGATGTAAGCCTTGCAATAGTTCCTCCACAACCAAGTACTTCATCATCAGGATGTGCGGCTATGACTAATATAGTCTTCATTATTTAATACACATTGTAGCTTTTATACTTACGATCTTTTAGTTGATCGCAAGTCTTCGCAAACACATAAAAAGGCCAGAGCATGTCTTTGTTTTGAGCTTTAAGAATAGTTTTCTTTATACCTTTTTTAAAAGGATAATCATTAAAAGCTGAACTTTCTTTAACTATTTCATCATATTTCATTTTCTTAAATATGTTTGGGCTACACCACAATGGAGCACTGAATCCATATTTTGAGCGATAGGCTATCTCAGGTCCTATATTGCGGTCTACCAGTTTACGCATAATATATTTTGTTGTATTACCATTATTAAACCTGCAATTAGAAGGCATTGCTATCATCAACTCCGCCATCTCCGGAGCTTGGTATGGCAAACGTGCTTCTACAGATGCACGCATAACGGCTTTATCAATTCTGAGATTAAACATATCCGGTAAACTTAATGTCGCATAAGATAGAGCAGACATTTGGGAATAATCAAGATATGGAACTATTTCTCTGTAATCTGAGCTAATAGTCCCATAATAACAAGACGAATTCAATATCTGTTCATTGGTGAGGATTTTGTCGATGGTATCAAGTCCCCAGCTCTGATGAATAGGACTAAAAACGAAAGGATCATACGATGTGAGTGGTGATACTATTAAGTTCTTATTATTAAGTTTTCTTAAAAATATCCGACCGGTTTTTGTCGCAGATATTAATTTAAGTATATTGAATTTAACAGGGTAGTGAGCGTGCATATTGTTCAGTTTATGTCCATTCAGATCTTTTGGATATCCAAGAAAATCATCAGGTCCGTCAGATAACAGCATCACTTTTGAATTCATCTCACGTGTATGCCAGGCAAGCATTTCATAAGCAGCCACCCCTGAATCAAACATGCCATCAAAAGCATTCTCTGCAAGCCTGGTTAAAACCGGTATTGCCTCATCACTATTTAAAAAGATATGTGAATGAAGAGTGTCAAGCTTTTTGGCAGTAAAATTGCTCGCTTCTAATTCATCAAGCTCATCATCAAGATTTCTTGCTGGTTTTTCAGTACTCTGCCCATAAACGGTGCGTATTTTGTTTTTCCCAAAATCTGATGCATAAAGGCATATAAGTGTGCTGTCAAGACCTCCACTGAGTGTTGATATGTAGTCAACATCAAGAGGCAAGCGTTTCTTACACACTCTGTGAAAGGTTTCTTCAAAAATTTCCATAACCTTCTCTATAGTCGGTTTCCTATCAAAGAAATCAAACCATTTCTCAGGATGAAGCCTCCTGTACCTGTACTGTTTTACCCCTATCCCAACTTCTACCTTCATATTATGTCCTGGAAACATGCGGTATATACCCTTGATCATAGAACGGCCAGGAGGCGCTGAAAAATATTGCAATGACGTTATAAAAGATTCAAAATCAATCTCAAAAATAGAGTTTGAGTCTGTAAGAAGAGGCTTTACTTCTGAGGCAAAAACAAGTTCTTCATTTTGAACGTGATAGAAAATATGGCGTTCTCCAAGAATATCCCGGCTTAAGATGAGTTTTCGATTATCTAAATCATAAAAAGCAAATGTCCACATACCCTTAAGTTTTTTTAGAAAGTCTTCTCCTTCCAATCGTAAACCTTCAAGAAGTACTTCTGTATCCATTCTGGATCGGAAACTGATGTCTTTTTGTTCAAGTTCCTTTCTTAAATCAACGTAATTATAAATCTCACCATTAAAGCTTAATACTAATTGATTATCGGATGTTGTTAAAGGCTGCTTTAGTTCACACGCAGGATCTACAATTGCGAGCCGGGTATTACCAAGAGCAACAATTCTATCATTAGAAACATAAATACCCTGGTTATCTGGGCCACGATGTTTGAGTATCATTGTCATACGCTGAATACGCTCTTCAGCATTTTGAATAGGCTTTCCACTAATACTAAATATTCCCGCTATCCCACACATTTTCTAAATTGACCACAAAGGCAAAAAAATTCTGAGTCTAAATATTTCTTAGTGTCTTGGTGTCTTGGTGTCTTGGTGTCTTGGTGTCTTGGTGTCTTGGTGTCTTGGTGTCTTGGTGCCTTAGTGGCAAATTAATTATGAAGATTTCTTAAAAATAGAGATATATTCTCCACTTTCTTCCTTCTCTGTCAAAAGTTGATAAACACCAAATTCGCTGTTATATATCTTGGTATATTCTCTTAATATGTCAGGTTGAATCCATGTAATATCATCTCTTTCTTCAAATCTGGGAGACACTCTTAAATTGACCCATTCTTCAAGACTTCTTGGAGGAGCATATCCACATTCAACAGCCTGGTCCAACATAGGTGTATCAGGAAGAGGTACATAAATACAATTTTGAACTTGAGTGCTGGAATTTACTTCCTTCAATTTTCGTATAAGATTTATATTGTCCCATAAGTCATCTAAAGTCTCATAAGGAGTCGCAAACATGAAGGACACATAAAACTCAAAGTTATAATTCCAGCATATCTCAGCACTATGTATTGCGTCTTCTGGCATTATATTCTTACGCATATTTTTAAGCACCCTGGGAGAACCTGACTCAAGACCAAAGAAAACAGATACCAAGCCAGACTCTTTTAATAACGCGAGTTCTTTATTAGAGTAATCCTTAAAAGAGCTTGCTCGTGCCTTAGCCTTCCATTTAATATTTAAACCGGATTCTACGAGCCATTTTGCCAACTCCATCACCTTTGTTTTATTTGCAAAATAAGTACCATCTTGAAAAAATATGTTCTTAAATTGCAAATCATTAACAAGGAATAAAAGCTCCTTTTTTACCTGATCAACTTTTTTTAAAGAATATCCTTTATCCCCTGTAGTACAGAAAGTGCACTTATACGGACATCCTCGAGAGGAAAAGCAAGACGCTACATTATTAGACGAACGGTACTTTTCAGCCTTAATCAAGTGATAAGCCGGAAAGATATCGTAATCAAAAGGAATTAGAGTCGGTTCTTTATTTTTATAAATATTACCATTTTTTTTGAAAGTTATTCCCGGGATATCATAAATCTCTCTCCTATGGTGTAGTCTATTTGCTATTTCAGTCATAACTTCTTCCCCCTGCCCTTTAACTACAATATCTACATATTTTGACTCTGCTGTCTGTTCAGACAGAGCAGTAGCATGAGGACCACCCCAAATAACAGGCATTCGTGGGTTTAATTCTCTACAAATCATGGATGCTTTAATGCCGTCCTTTATATCACGCCCTGTCATTGCAGTAATGCCAAGACATAATGCACCGGTTAGAGAGTTTTCCAAAAGGGATTCCCAGTCCTCTTCAACTCGTGCATCTATAATGATAACCTCACAGCCTGATTTCTCCAGAAATGGGCTTAAATATAAAAAAGGAAAGGGAAACCAATGACAACTTCTCTCACACCACTTAAATCCCGGAAAAAATAAAATTACTTTACCTTTATTCATAAGAACTATTAAACTCTTCCCTATTCATACATTTTTGCTGTATCATAAATACTCGAAATACTTTTTGTTGAGTTTAAAAGAGTCGCTTCTAAATATTGCTGTAAGATTTGATGCTTTTCTTTAGGATTATCCATCTTACAAGTTTGCGCTCTTATACGATACAATCCAAGACAGAAGGAACAATTTATGCAAGCATTATCAAGTTTGTTCAAGTATTTAATTGTTTTTTTACTAAGTTTTATCGATTCACTTATATAAGATGGTACCTTGGCAGCAAATTCATCAACTGGTCTTGTGAATTTAAATCTTCTTTTCGTAAAATCCTTATATTCTTTCTTTTCAAGTCCTATCCTTAAAGGAATATTGTCTAAGCTATATAATTGCTTCAAATCAGGGATTTCAGTAATAGGAACTAATCCGAGCTTCTTTGCATCGTTTATAACTATGTCATATGTGGTTGCATGACAATAAGGCACGAAAAAGTCGTCAAAAATATTTTCAAGATAAATATCATCAGGATTGTTGAATTCTTTAAAACCTGTTGGAAAATGGAATTTGACAAGATTATACATTAATTCATAATATTCTCTTTTTAACATTATCCTTGCAATTTGTGTTATAAAAAACCGAAATGTATTTGCATGATAAGTACTTATATATAGCCTGCCCCCCCCCTTTTTTTTTAAATTAGAGACAAGATTTTTCAAAACTGTAGAAGGGTTTTCTGTGTGTTGTATCCAGTTGTGAGAACTTATCAAATCAAACTTATTTTTATAATCTAATGGTTTCATTAAATCATGTTGAATAAAACTGAGATTACTCAGGTTATAAAATTTCTTCAGCTTTTCACCCTTTTGTATATTATCTAAAGATAAATCTACCGCTGTAACATTTGCCCCCATTAAACTTAGTACAACAGCATGCTTTCCTGGGCCACATCCCGTTTCAAGAATTTTTTTCCCTTTGAAATTACTTTCTTTTAGTTTGAAATGATTTGAGAAATTAGTCTTATGATATTTAATAAAACCTACAGGTAACTCAATCTTATCCACTGAATATTGAAATTGATTTTTTCCGTAAAGCATTGTAGTAAATTCATTGTTTTCACTATATTTCATCTTCTCTTTATCAAAAATACTGGAGAGTCCCATCTGGGATTATACCTACTTTCAGGTTATCTTTGCCGTGATAATCCTGAGTAAGATTAATAATTCTCTGCCAATCCTTCTCCCAGACGATCCGTTCTTGACTTTCATAAGGATCAAATGTTGTTCTATCCATGAATTGAGAATACACAATTGTATTGATATTTTCCGACAGTCTTACGCGTTTAACGGCCTGTCGTCCTCCTATGAATTTTCCGAAATTACGCATCAAATAATGTGTGATCTGACCAGAAGGGGAATTCATAACCAGAATACACGTTCCGCCTTTATCTTTTAAAAGGTTTATACCTGCCAATAAAGCGATATCACCTTCATTTACTTTTAGATGGGCGTTCGAAACCACGCAGTCCAAGTCATCATAATTCCTTGTTTTATACACCTTTTCAGCTTCTCTAACACCTTCCCTGTAAACCTCTTGAGGGTCTCCTGCAAATGCACCTATAATATCGCCCTTAGTATTTACAAGAATATTGATTAAGAAATCCACTCCGATTATTGATAGGGCATCCTCGATTTCACAGATCATCGGATTGTCATGATCGAGTATTCCCTTTTTGTCTGGTGTCATAAAAGAGTGAAACCCATCAATCGTGTCGATATGAGCAAGCCCTGGCAAAAACAGTTTACCTCCACCGGAATATCCTGTGTAAAGATGAGGCAATATGGCACCTATACCAATCTTAAGATCACACTTCATCAACTCCTCGTTGATTTTCACATTTAATCCACTCCTTGTTTTTCCTACCTCGATACAATTCTCGTAGCAATTATGATTATAAACAGCATATCTCTCAACTATTTTATCACCTAATTTTTTTCGAAAATCCTCTCCTGTGTGCGCACCATGGCTACCTAAAGAAATTAAAATACGTATAGACTCATCATTAATGCCTGCTTTATTCAAAGATTCAAGAACATTAGGCAGGATTAATGATGCCTCAGTAGGACGTGTTATATCATCAACAACAATTGCGACTTCCTTCTTGCCTTTTGCCAGTGCTTCTATATTATCCGTTCCTATTGGCATGTCTACCACTCTTTTAATTTCGGCAGATGAAAGCGGCCTAATACTATCACCATTCATTTCACAGATTTTAATCTCCCAATTGCCAGGAAAATATAAAGGCAGCATTTCCTTTCCGTACCAGAAATATTGCGGGACCCAGACTTTTTGTTTGCCATTCTCATTCAGAATTTTGTACAACATAAATATAATTGTTTAAGTCGGCAGTTCTTCAAAAATGTGCTGCCAATAACGTCTAAATCTCAAATTTTTAGAGTAATTCCTATAGTCTTTGATATCGTTACTCATTTTGCCTGTTATGGCATAAGTTATCATCTCGTGGAAAAAGTTCAAACCAAGCCCCATAGTGATAGGCAATGTTGCATCCAGGCGAGTATTAATTTCGATTAGCCCTATTTTTCCTTCCTTGGTACGGCCACTCTCAACCTGAACAAAGTAATCAATGTTTATCAATTTAACAATAGATTCAGCATATTCCCTCACATCTTCATCAAAAACAATCTTTGCATCCTGGGTAGGAGGTTTTATTTTAGGCAAGCTACCATTATTTCGCATTACCATTGAAATTATTTCTCCCTTAGAGACAAGCGCGTCAGCGCTATATTTATCACCGGGATAGTATTCCATCATTAAAAACTTATGAATTTCCTCCTGGCGGCAAGAAAATACATCAATTAGCTCCTCCAGGGTTAGCTTACAATGATCACCTGCATAAAACGCAGCATATTTATCTTTTTTTGACGTAACAATTCTAAACCCCTTGCTTCCACGCCCAAATTTAGGTTTAATAACAAAATCATTTTCAGGATATCCCAACATCAAGGCAACACCCCTTACATCTTCTATTGTTTTAGCTGAATAAACTTCCGCCACAGGGATTCCATTATCCTTAAGCTTCTTCATTAGCTCATATTTATCAGATGCCAGTAAGATAACTTCATAAGGCGAGCAGCACACTTCACAATCAAGATTCTTTAATTCGTCCCTGTACTTGGATAACTCAAGACATTCTTCGTCACTACCAGGAAAGATCAAACGAATGTCATTTTCTCTGATAATGTTCTTTATTGCTGTTATATAGTCCTTGTCACTACCTAAAGGAACTTGATAGCATTGATCACAGAAACATTTGCCAAGATTATCATTTAGTGATACAGTATCTACACCTATTACTCTAACATCATAACCTGGATATCCTCTAATTAACTGAATGAGGGAAGGTGAAACCTGAGAATTTACACAGGTAAGCATTATTTTCAGAACATTCTCATGCATAAAAGATTGCTGACCCTCTCTGCCCAAATAGCACACCTAAGCGGCAAGCGCCTTTATATAGCATCCCAAGTGACAGTCTCATCTTTGACAATGTTTTCCCTGGCAGTTCTTCCTATAATCACTTTTAAATCCTTTGGAGAAATGCCCTTTATCTCTGACCTTTTCACACAAATCTTTTCGTAGCTTAAAATATCACCCTCTTTGATATCTTGAGCAGCAACTAAATTTCTATGAGATCGCTCTCGAAGTAGAATTTCCTCAGGGACAGGCTGTTTCGCAGTGGTACCTAACGCACTCTCTACCTCCCTTACTGACTTAACCAATAAAGCTAGTTCCTCAAGTGTTGAAGAAAAATGGTGGTCAGGACCTTCCATATTTCTATCTAAAGTAAAATGTTTTTCGACAATCTTTCCGCCAATGGCAACAGATGCAACAGCACAATTTATACCTATGGTATGGTCCGAGAAACCTATTGGATATTTTGAAAATGCTCTTGCCAATGTTTGGATGGCTAACAGGTTAACATCTTTTGAGTATGTTGGATATAAGGATGTGCATTGAAGAATTCCTATTTGCCCCTGACCTTTTTCTTCTAAAAACCTGATTGCTTCATCAACTTCACTTAGATAACACATACCTGTTGATATTAATACAGGTTTTTCCAGCTTGGCAACTGCCTCAAGCAAGGGAAAGTTTGTAAGGTTTGTCGATGAGATCTTTATTGCTGGCAAATCTAATTCTTTAGCATATTCAAGATCAAAAGTATTAACAAAGGTTGAAAAAATATCTATCCCTAGCTCTCTAGCCCTATTAACAAGCATTCTCCACTCTTCAAACTTCAATTCCACTTTCTTAAAAACTGAATATGATTCACTTTTTCTTGTGTAACTTTCACCTGCACTTATTATCTGAACTTTTACAGCATCAACTCTACACCTGGCAGCTTCCTCAACCATTTCCATGGCAAGCTCAAGACTCCCATTATAATTAATCCCCATCTCAGCTATAATATATGCAGGGTTATCCCCACCAATTTCTCGATTATTGATCTTTATCACAATACTTAACAATCAAATTATAGTTAAAAGCTACAGAATTAACTAATTGCTTTCCATTATGAATATGATTCTTCAATACTTGCACACAACTATTCCTGTAGTGTCTTCATACGCTTATCACATGCCACCATCAATATTAATTACAGACGCATTCACGTACTCCGACTTAATCAGAAAATCAATGGCATTTACTATATTTGAGACATTTCCCAGAGATCGGGAAGGAATGCGGTCAAGAATTTCTTTTTTAAGATCATCCGGCAACTTTAAGTACATCCCAGTTTCAAAAGCTCCAAGAACCAAGATATTCGATGTGATATTGAATCGGGCGTACTCCTTTGCAAGTACACGGGACATACCAACAAGTCCTGCTTTGCTTGTGGAATAAGCAATGGTACCTGGATCACCTTCCATTCCTCCGAGGGAGGATATATGAACGAACCGTCCCCATCGATCACTTATCATGTGAGAAATTAGTGCCTTTGTCAGTAGAAAGTTCCCTCTTAAGTTGACCCCCATAACATGGTCCCAGTCAGACAAAGAGTAATTCGCTACCAACCCATCAACCTTTGACGCCGCACAATGGATCAAAGTCACCCTGGACAGCTTTTCCTTCCACTTGTTAATAAAAGCCTCTATTTCATCAGGCTTTTCAATATCCAGCTTCTCGTATTGCACCTTGTCATTTTCTGTAATTTCTGGAAGGGAGGTATTATAAAGCCCAAGGACATGATCGATCTTTGTTAACTGGTTTACAATCTCTTTCCCAATTCCGCCGGATGCTCCGGTAAGTATGATCATGTTTGTTCACTCCATCGAAGGAGGCAGCTACCCCAGGAATATCCTACCCCGAATCCGACCAGCATCACTTGATCATTGTTCTTTAAGCGTCTTTCCTGAAGAGCTTGACTCAACGCAATAGGTATTGAAGC
>Ga0187833_10003840_pt1 | contig 14966 bp, 17 predicted proteins | sample ETNtaG_37_FD_167968 | JGI IMG/M metagenome (GOLD analysis project Ga0187833, IMG submission 167968) | Marine microbial and viral communities from oxygen minimum zone, Eastern Pacific Ocean - ETNP2014_SV_400_PacBio MetaG (Illumina Assembly) | ecosystem: Environmental > Aquatic > Marine > Hypoxic... | reverse complement strand
AACAATCGGATTGTTTCTAATTTATACAGGATTTTGGGGTTTTTACGCAGCTTGTAATATACCTATATTTAATCTTGGACCTGAATATGGAATGGAAGGTGTAACATACTTTACTGCAACAACCATTTATGTAACTCCAACTACACTTGGAGGTATTACAATGAACTTCTTGATGTCATTATCAGGCGGTTTATTGGCTGGATATGTAGTTGCAAAAGGAGATCCTTTCTGGACATATTCAAGTGGACTAGCTGGTATAATATGTGCTTCTGCAGGTAATGACTTGTATCATCCTATACAGTCAATGATAATTGGTGCGATCGGAGTTGTTATTGCATACAATCTTCATTACTGGGTTGAACGTAAATTCAAAATTGATGATGCGGTTGGTGCTGTAGCAGTACACGGTTACGCTGGTGTTGCGGGTCTTATAATCTGTGGATTTGTTCTTTGGGGATATCCATCGTCGGGATACAGCGTTGGATCAATGTGGGTTGGAACTGATTATGCTCCAATCAACCCAATAGGAATGTTCATAGGTGCAATAATAATGTTTGTAGTTCTTGGTTTCTTGCCAGGGTGGATATTAGCTAAAATACTTCATGGAATGGGTAAACTAAGAATTCCAAGAGAAGTAGAATTAGCTGGATTAGACTACGAAATAATGGAAGCTGCTAGAGATGATGAAAAAGCAGTTGCATCAGTAAGATAAAGGAGGAAAATATGGCTGTAACAAATTGGATCGATCATTTGAGCGCTGATGAAGTTCAAGGTGCAATATATCCAGGTGCAGGATCAACAGAGGGTCTATTAGTACTTCTTTGTTTTGTATTTTGGATAGGGTGGCACGTGATAAGCTCTAATCAAGAGTTTGACAAGTTAGCAAAACTTGCAAGACGAAAACCGGGTCCAAATGACTGGAAAAATAATGTTACCGATGGTAAATAATAATTAAATAAAATTAAGGGCGTATCATGTATACGCCCTTTTTTAATATGGAAAACCAAAAGTCAGACAACAATCATAATAAAATTCCCAGTAAGATGGCTAGACTAGCATGGCCCAAAGCAAAATATGGAGCTATCTTCGCAGTAATCGTGATAATAGTTGTTAATCTAGTTTATTATAAAGATTTCTTTTTATCTTTATTTAAATAATAATATGCTAGAATAAATTATGGCAAAAAACTTAGCTGCAATCGCAAAAAAAAGAAAAATTAAATATTTTTTAATCAGTTTTGTTGATTTGTTTGGTGTCCTTAGATCAAAATTAGTTCCAACTCAAGCTATAAGTGAAATGCAAAAAAACGGCGCAGGATTTGCTGGATTTGCAACTTGGTTGGATATGACACCTGCTGATGCTGATATGTTTGCAATTCCAGATCCAAATAGTTTAATTCAATTACCTTGGAAGAAAGAAGTAGGATGGTTGGCTTCAGATTTATGGATGAATGGAAAACCTGTTAAAGCTTCTCCTAGAATAATTCTTAAGGACCAAATAAAAAAATTAGATAAAAAGAATTTATTAATGAAATCTGGTGTTGAATGTGAATATTTTTTAATTTCACCAGACGGATCTAGTATTGCTGATACTAGAGATATTCAATCAAAGCCTTGTTATGATCAGTCGGCATTGATGAGAAGATATGAGTTAATAAAAGAAATATGCGATAGTATGATTGAATTGGGTTGGAATCCTTATCAAAACGATCATGAAGATGCGAATGGTCAATTTGAAATGAACTGGGATTATGACGATTGTTTAGTTACTGCAGATCGTCATGCTTTTTTTAAATTCATGGTAAAAAATTTAGCAGAAAAACATGGATTAAGAGCAACATTCATGCCAAAACCTTTTGAAAAACTTACAGGTAATGGTTGTCATGCCCATATCTCATTGTGGAATGGTAAAACAAATAAATTTATAGATTCAGGTGATAGATATGGCCTAAGCAAGCTCGCGTATAACTTCTTAGGGGGTATTATGCAGAATGCTGAATCTTTATCAGCTTTCTTTAATCCAACAATTAATAGTTATAGAAGAATTAATGCACCTCCTACAAAATCGGGCGCATCGTGGTCTCCTAGTAGTATTTCTTATTCTGGAAATAATAGGACTCATATGATTAGAATACCTGATCCAGGAAGATTTGAGTTAAGGCTCATGGATGGTTCCGCTAATCCGTATTTGCTACAAGCAGGAATAATTTCAGCAGGTCTTTATGGATTAAACAATAAGTCAGATCCAGGAAAACCTTTAACTTGTAATATGTATACTGATTACAAGAATTATCCAAATTTAACAAAACTACCCGATGATCTAGAAGACTCTTTGAGTAAATTAGATGAGAATAGATATTTAAAAGAAGCTTTTGGCGAAAAAATTATTAACAGTTATATAAAATTAAAAAATCAGGAAATTGATGAATTTAATAAAGATGAAGATTTTGATAAGAACAGAGACATAACTGAATGGGAAAAAAATAACACTCTTGATTGTTAGCTTAAATGATAACAACCAATCAAAAAAATTTATGGTCAATTTCTAATATAGTTAAGAATAATAACTATAATTTCTCAAAGTCTGAAATATTGAATTTTCTTCCTGAAAAGTTAATTAATGAAGCTATCAAATCTATTTCATCTTGGAACAGTTATAGTCCAACTCCTCTTGTAAGACTAGATAAACTTAGTGCAGAACTTGGTATAAATAAAATTTATTATAAAGATGAGTCTAAAAGATTTGCTTTAAAATCATTCAAAGCCTTGGGTGGTGCTTTCGCTGTAGAAAAAATTGCTAATGGCAGAAAAGATATAACTGTATCTACTGCTACAGCTGGAAATCATGGAAGATCTGTTGCGTGGGGAGCAAAAAAATTAGGGTTAAAATGTAAAATATTTATTAGCGAAAATGTTAGTGAGACACGCGCTAAAGCTATAAAAAAATTTGATGCTAAAGTGATAAGAGTAAAAGGAAATTATGATAATTCACTAAAAGAATGCATTAAACAATCAATAAAAAATAACTGGAAAATAGTCCAAGACGTTTCATGGAATAATTATGAGCATGTTCCCCAATTAATTATGGCAGGATATTGCTTGATGGTTAAAGAAATATTTAATCAAATAAAAAATAAATCCTTTTCCCATGTTTTTCTTCAAGCTGGAGTTGGAGGTATGGCAGCTTCAGTTGTGGCTGGTATTGCAAAATATTGCAAGAAAGTTCCTAAAATAATAATTGTAGAACCAGATAAAGCAGATTGTGTTTTAAAAAGTATAAAAAAGAAAAAACCAATTAAAATAAAAATTTCAGATGAAAGTATAATGGGAGGAATGTCCTGTGGAGAAGTCTCAAAAATAGCATGGAAAATATTAAATAGATCGATCAATTACTGTGTATCCATACCTGATAACATGGTCGCACAGGTTGTTTTTTTGCTGGCAAACAAAGAATATTCAATAAATAAAATTGAAGCCGGAGAATGTGCCACTCCCGGAATCATAGCTTTAAAAGGAATCTGTTCTAATCTAAAACTCAAAAATGAATTAAAATTAAATAAAAATTCAAATGTATTAGTATTTGGATGTGAAGGTGCAACAGATAAACAGATGTATAATAAACTATTAAAATTTGGCAAAAAAATTGTGAATGTTTAGATTTAACAAGTAGAAGAAATCAAAAACAACTGATTCTATAATTGATCTATAACAATCCCTTGTTATAAATAATTGTATGAAATTAGTTCAAATATTGTTGATTTTGCTTGTTTTTTTATGGTTGTAAACAATATGTAGTACTATAAATAGAGGCAAATACTACAGAAAGGAATTTTGTAGTAATAAACAAAAAGGTGAAGGGAGGCATAATATGAAAATATTATCAGGTCTTACAAGCACAGTTCATCAGCTAACAACGGTTGTTATAGCTCTGTTAGCTTTAGGTATCGTCGTATCTCTGCTAGGTGGAAATGTTCCATTCGTAGGTGGAATTGCTGACAATATAGTTGGATTGGTGCAAGGTTTAGGTGATGCAGGAATAGTTGGTTTAGTAGCAGCTATTGTCATTCTAAATTTATACAAATAGAAGGTAAATATAAATATATTGGCAAACTCCCTGTTTCCTAATTAGGGGTGTTTTTTAAATACTCCCCAATTCTACAATAAGTTTGGTAGGGTTGGGGGTTTTTGAACTGGTGGTTTGTGAAAGGAGAAGCATGAATGCTTGGATTTCGAGATTTTTAAGTTATTTAACTAAGTTTTTAGAGGTTGGTGTTCTACTATTAGCGGTATCTGTTTTAGCTGAAATAATATTTGGTCCAAATGTACCTTTTTTTGGTTCTCAAGTTACAGAAAATTTAATTACAATACTTAATAGTCTTGGAGAACAAGGTATTGCAGCTTTAATAATAGTTTTTGCAGTAATATTTACTTACCGTAAATTTTTAAAGTAATTATTGACCTATAAAATGGTGAGAAATTTTCCTAGTGTGTTTTTCTAACCTATGTTCGAACAAAAATAAACCTTGCCAGGTGCCAAGCAGTAAATTTCCATCCTTAATACTTAAAGAAATTTGATTGTTGGTTAATGATGACTTAATGTGAGCTGGCATATCATCTTTACCTTCAGTGGTATGAATATATAATTTTTTATCCATTGGAACTAATTTATTAAAATAATTAATTAAATCTGTTTGCACATCAGAATCGGCATTTTCTTGAACAATTAATGATGCACTCGTGTGCAAGATGCTTAAATTTAAAATTCCATTATTAAAATTTGATTTTTTTATCCATTGAATTGTGTCATCAGTAAATTCATATAGATTTTGACCATTAGTTTTAATTTCTAAAGTGTAAAATTTTTGTATCATTCAATTATTGTTTTAAAATCTATTCCATATTCAGCTTTTGGTTCTGTTCTTAAACCAAATGGTCCTGGTATAAATAAAGTTAAAGGGCTTGTTCCAGATTTTAAATCTACTCTGTGATAATTATTGGCTGATCTAAATCCAATATATCCCGGTTGTCTCCAATATTTTCCAGTTTTTAATGTTTCCCAATATCCTGCTCGTAAAATCACAGTTATGTAAGGGCATAAATGATTATGCACACCTTCGCCATGATCATCATCTAACATTTCATGAATTATAATATTAAATGGAAACCATTTGGGTCTGCGTCTAAATAAAACATAGTATCTATTTATCCACGGTTTAGCTTCATGATAATTTGGATGAGAAGGTCCTCGGTCTAAGACAAGTTTTTTTCTTCCCAGTTTTTCAAGAAGTTTTAAAAACATATTAGTTTAATTTCAATATTGCATTATCTCTGATTATATACATGTCATTGTTTAAAACATAAGGTCTAGAAATTTTTTCGTTATCTATTTTTATAATGTCCATTGATTTTCCTGTTGTAATATCAACTACAATTAATTTTCCATTATTTAAGCTTAAATAAATTTTATTTTTAGTAACAATAAAACCTATTGGTTTAATATTCTTTTTTTTATAATTTTTTATTACATCCAAAATATTTGTCATTCTAACAATATTTCCATTTCTAGCGTCAATGACTACTAGATACCCTTCCATAGTAACAGTAAAAAGCAAACCGTCAGTAAAAGTTGGTCTCAAATTTGAGTTTATTGTTTGTTTCCATTTAATAACTCCAGTTCTTTTATCTAAAGCAAAAAACTCATTTTTGTTATTAGAAAAATAGATAAAGTTATTTTCGCTTATTATATCAGAATTTCTAAGTGAAAATGAATTTTCATAGATTGCACTACTTTGTGTTGGTGTTTGCCACAACAAACTACCTGTATTTATATCAATAGCACTAACATCACCTAGGGTGTTAATAAAAACTATTCTATTGTCACTTAATATCATTGATAATTTTTGCTGAGATTTAATAAAGGATTTTTCAGTTTTAAAACTCCAAATTTCTTTACCATTTATTATTGAGTAACATCTTAATATATTATCAAAATCAATTGCAAAAAATTTATCTTCAAAAATTTTAACCTGAGAATTAAATGGAGAAGTATTATTTTTTGACCAAATCAATTCACCGTTATTAATATAAATTGCATAATACTTTGCAATATTGTCTGTAACGACTAAATACTTTTCATTGCTAGCAAAATACAATATTGGTTTTAATTTTTTTTCCGTCTTTAAATAGATATTTTTTTTCCATATGAGTTTAGAATTTTCACTAAAGTTTAATATTGACCCTTTATCGTCAAAAAAAATTATACTATTTTTATTTGTCAACAATAATTCGGGTTGAAAATTGTCAAATTGACTAATTTTTGAAAACTTATATTTAGATACCTTTTTTAAGGATCCATTAAATTTAACAGTGCCGTTGTTATTGCTTAAATTATTTATAAAACTTTTATTTTTAAAATTATTTATTAATTTAATTTTTAAATTTGGATTAAATTCTTTTTCATAAATACTAGCCTCTTGAAATATTTCTTTTTCAATCAAAATGTTTTCGCTCATTAATTTTTCAGATTTTGACCAAAGTCCTGTTTTGGTATCTAACGAGCAATTATTTAAAAAGAAAAATATTAATAAAATAGCAATTATTTTATTCACTGAAATCTCTGTTTAGCTTTTTTTGAGCTTCAAATATTATATTTTCATTAGCATTCTCTAATTTTATTATTTGATTATAAAATTCCTTAGCTTTTTGTTTTTGATCTTTATAATAAAAAAATTCAGCCATTAAATAGAGGGCATGCGATTTCCATACACTTTTAGAATTAATTAATGGATTTAAAATACTTAATAAATTATTTTCAGTTTCAAAATCAGAATTATAAAGACTCTTTTTAAAAATAATTAAATTTTTGATTTCTTTATCAAGTTTTACTTCTTTAATTAATACATCAAAATATTGATTAATTTTTTCATTAGAAGCGTCTATACTGTTATCTATAATAAAATATAATGCTAAAGGTGAGTAGGTCGCATCTTTTTCATTAATTATTTCTATCAACTCACTTTTTACATTTGTTTTGTCTCCAGAAATGAAATTGATAGTCGCGCTATTATACTTTTCGGCTATTTTAATTCTTTTTTTATCATTAAAATCTTCATAGGCAAAGTATCCAAAAATTATTAAAATAATTATTGAAATAGATATAATTATTTTTTTTTTATTAGTAATAAAAAAATTTTTAATTTTTTCATTTCTGGTATTTTTATCTATTATTAATATATCTTCTTCCATCTCTAAACCATATTTCTTAAAACGTACTGAAGAATTCCGCCATTTTTGTAATATTCAAGTTCATTTTTAGTATCTATTCTGCATAAAGTTTGTATTTTTTTTATGTCTCCTGAAGCATATTTTATCTCTACATGAACCTTGTCTCCGGGAACTATTCCCTTTTCTATATTAAGCACACTAATCAATTCTGATCCAATTAATTTTAAGTTTAATCTGTTTATTCTATTGATAAATTGAAGAGGTAGTATACCCATTCCTATTAGATTAGATCTATGAATTCGTTCAAAACTTTCGGCTATAACTACTTTTATTCCCAGCAATTTAGTTCCTTTTGCCGCCCAATCTCTTGAGGATCCTGTGCCGTATTCCTTTCCGCCTATTACAACTAAGTCAGTTCTTCTTTTTTTATATTCCACAACTGCATCATAAACTGGCATAATTTTTTCTTCAGGGTATAATTTAGTAAACCCGCCCTCAGTTCCTGGTGCCATTTCATTTCGGATTCTTATATTTGCAAAAGTACCCCTCATCATTACTTCATGATTTCCTCTTCTTGAACCATAAGAATTATAATCTTTAGGTAAAATTTGACTTTTCATAAAATATTCGCCAGTTGGGCTTTCTTTTTGTATGGAACCTGCGGGAGATATATGATCAGTTGTAATCATATCACCTAAAATTAAAAGAGGTCTTGCATCTTTAATAACTGTAAATCCTTCGGGTTCATCTGTTAAGTTTTCAAAAAAAGGTGGTCTTTTTACATACATTGAGCTTTCGTCCCAATTATAAATGCTACTTTTTTCAGTTTTGATTTTTTGCCATTGTTCTGTTCCTTTAGAAACGTTTGAATATCTTTTAATAAACATTTCAGGGTTTAATGAATTTTTTAAAGTATCTTCTATTTCTTTATTCGAGGGCCAAATATCTTTTAGGTAAATCTCTTTACCGCCAGAACTTTTTCCAAGCGGATCTTTGTATAAATCCACTTGCATTGATCCAGCTAAGGCATAAGCAACTACTAATGGTGGTGATGCTAAATAATTTGCTTTAATTAAAGGAGATATTCGTCCCTCAAAATTTCTGTTCCCTGATAGAACAGAAACTGTATAAATATTATCTTTTTTCACAGACTCTGAAATATTTTCCGCCAATGGTCCTGAATTACCGATGCATGTTGTACATCCATAACCGACAAGGTTAAATCCTAATTTATCTAAAAATATATTTAACCCTGCTTTGGCTAAATAGTCTGTAACTACCTGAGATCCGGGCGCCAAAGAAGTTTTTACCCAAGGTTTTGTTTTTAATCCATACTCAACTGCTTTTTTTGCTAGCAGACCAGCGCCAATTAAAACATTAGGATTAGAAGTATTTGTACATGAGGTAATTGCAGCAATTAATATTGAACCATCTTTAATTTCATAATCGCTATCAGAAACTTTTGAAACATTGGGAATTTTTCTGTTGTTAACTTTTTCAAATACTTTTTGAAAATTTGAAGCAGCATCAGTTAACAAAACTTTATCTTGAGGCCTTTTCGGTCCAGAAATTGTTGGAACCACAGTTGACATATCTAAAGTTAGAGTATCAGTAAATTCCATGTCATCACTTGACCATAGTCCTTGAAGTTTTGAATATTTTTCTACAATTTTTAATGTTTGATCGTCTCTACCTGAAAATTTTAAATATTTTAAAGTTTCTTGATCAATGGGAAAAAATCCACAAGTTGCACCATATTCGGGTGCCATATTGGCAATAGTAGCTCTATCAGCCAGTGTTAAATTTTTCAACCCATCACCATAAAACTCAACAAATTTTCCAACAACTTTTTTGTCTCGAAGCATTTTAACAATTGTTAAAACAAGATCTGTAGCGGTAGTTCCTTCAGGTAATTTGTTTGTAATTTTAAATCCAACTACCTCTGGAATTAGCATTGAGATAGGCTGGCCTAGCATTCCTGCTTCTGCTTCGATTCCCCCTACTCCCCATCCAAGCACTGATAAACCATTTACCATTGTTGTATGACTGTCCGTTCCAACTAAAGTATCAGGAAATAAATAATCTTTCCCTTCATATTTTTCAGACCAAACAACTTTGGACAAATATTCTAAATTAATTTGGTGACAAATTCCTGTTCCAGGTGGAACTATTCTAAAGTTGTTAAATGCTTGTTGTCCCCATTTTAAAAAAGAATATCTTTCTTCATTTCTTTTGAATTCAACTTCAACATTTTTCTTCAAGGAATCTTTGTCTGCAAATTGATCAACTTGAACAGAATGATCAATAACCAAGTCAACTTGTGAAAGTGGATTTATTGAATTTGGATCCTTATTTTTTTCTTTTACAGCTTCTCTCATAGCAGCCAAATCAGCAATAGCGGGAATTCCTGTATAATCTTGTAACAAGACCCTTGTTGGTCGATAGGTAACTTCAGTAGTTGATTTTTTTTCTTTTAACCAATCTTTAATTGCTTCTATTTGATTTTTTGTTACAGAGAGATCGTCTTCATATCTTAACAAATTTTCTAACAATACTTTTAATGATTTTGGAAGTTTAGATACTCCAGAAAGTCCATTTTTTTCAGCCTCTTTTATGGAATAATAATTATATTCTATTCCATTTATATTTATAGATTTTAATGAATTAAAAGAATTTTTGTTTCCTGGATTCATAAATTAATAATAAAATGTTGCTATACAACCTAATAGAAGAATTGACATAACATAATTAAACAACTTTATAAATTTCTCATTTGTCGCAAATTTCCTTAAAAATTTCCCTAATAATGTCCAAAAAGTAATACTTACACATGCAAAAAAAAATGCGACGCCAATTACCCATAAAGAATAATTTATGAAGTCTTTTCCGCTTTCTACATAAGTTGAAACAATTATTATCGCTATAATTACTCCTTTTGGATTTAAAAATTGAAAGAAAAATGTTTCAATAAATTTTACTGGATTATTGGAAGTACTATCTGAACTTGTTTTAGAAAATGAAATTTTATAAGCTAGATAAATTAAAAAAATTGTTCCACCATATTTTAAAATTTCTTGTATGATTGGAAAATTTTTAAAAACGGTTATTAATCCAAAATTTACAACTATAACTAAGGCCGTAAATCCAAAAATAACTCCACACATATGAGGTATTGTTTTAATTATACCAAAATTAAAACTTGAGTAAGAGGCAACAATATTATTTGGACCAGGAGAACAACTTGTCACAAACATAAATAGCGACATCGATAATAATTCAGGGTGCATCTAATTATGCAATAGGTAATCCATTCTCTGTCTTTTGAGATGGATGAACCAATACAACTTTCTCATCTTTTTCAATAGCGCCCAAAATCAAAAATTGCGATATTGCACCTGCTATATTTTTTTCTGGAAAATTACACACTCCAATTATTTGTTTTCCTACTAAGTTTTCTTCATTGTAGTAATGTGTTATTTGTGCCGAAGATTGTTTGATTCCGATTTCTTTTCCAAAATCAGCTTCAATAATTAAAGAAGGTTTTCTAGCTTTTTCATTTTTCTTAACAGAAATTACTGTTCCGATTCTTATATCTACTTTATCAAAGATATCGTAGGTTGTTTGTTCTTTCATGAAATTACTATATAATTGATTTAATATATGAGTACAGAAAATAATTTGCAAACATTGTATGAAAACTCTGTAAAAATACTTACTGATTTAATAGCGTTCAAAACAGTTTCTGGTGAAGATAATAATTCTTTAATAGATTACTGTGATAAAATTTTAAAAAATTTTGGAGCTATATCATTTAAAATTTTTGACGACGAAAAAAAAAGAGTGAATCTTTTTGCAACATTGAAAGCTAAAAAACCAAATGCTAAACAGCCAATAATTTTATCTGGCCACACTGATGTAGTCCCTGTTTCTAAAAGTTGGTCTACAGACCCTTTTATAGCAACAATTAAAGAAGATAAACTTTACGGAAGAGGAGCTTGTGATATGAAAGGATTCATTGCTTGTGCTTTAGCATATGCTCCAATTTTCTCAAATGCAAATTTAGATAGAGATATTCATTTTTCTTTTACTTTTGATGAAGAGACAGCATGTCAAGGAGCACCTTTGTTAATTGAGGAATTAAAAAAAAGAAATATTAAAAATGGAATATGTATCGTTGGCGAACCAACAAACATGAAAATTATAGATGCTCATAAAGGATGTTATGAATACACTACATATTTTGAAGGTTTAGCAGGTCATGGATCAACTCCTGATAAAGGTGTAAATGCGGTAGAATACGCAGTCAGATTTGTTGAAAAATTGTTAGAGTTGAGAGAAATATTAAAGTCTAGGATTCCAAAAAACTCTATTTTTGACCCTCCATATACCACTCTCCAAATTGGAGGTATATCAGGAGGAATTGCAAGAAATGTTATTGCTGATAAATGTCAAGTAGATTGGGAGCTTAGACCGGTTGTTAAAGAAGATGGAGAGTTCGTAAATTCTGAAATGGATAAATTTGTAAATGAAAAATTACTTCCAGAAATGAAAAAAATTTACCCTAAATCATCTATAAAAAAAGAGATTATCGGAGAAATTATTGGATTTGATAGAGAAAAAAAATCTGAGGCTTCTGAACTTATTTCAAATATTACGGGCGACAACTCAAAAAGTGTTGTTTCATTTGGAACAGAAGCAGGATTATTTCAACAAATAGGGATAAGCACTGTTGTTTGTGGACCCGGATCAATAGAACAAGCGCATAAAGTAGATGAATTTATAAAATTGGACGAATTAAAAAAATGTTTAAAACTTCTTGAAGGAATTAAAAACAAATCAACTATAAATTAGTTTTAGTTCCAACCTCCAACTGTTTTAAGCTCTAAAAACTCTATTAAACCTTCTGTACCTGCTTCTCTCCCTATGCCCGAATGTTTGTAACCACCAAATGGAGAGTCTCCCGCAATACCAACTCCATTTACATCTACCATGCCAGATCTAAGTTTTCTTGCAACTCTTTTTACTTTTTCTTTATCTTGTGTTTGAATATAATTTGTTAAGCCATAAGGAGTGTCGTTAGCTATTGATATAGCTTCTTCTTCATTTTCAAAAGGTATTATAGATAATACTGGACCAAAAATTTCAGTTCTTGCAATCTCCATTTGATTATTTACATCTGCAAAAACAGTTGGTTTTACATAATATCCTTTTTCTAAACCGTCTGGTCTACCTATGCCTCCAACAATTAATTTTGCACCTTCGTCAATTCCTTTTTGAATTAGAGTTTGAATTTTGTTAAATTGTACTTCAGAAACTACAGGTCCTATATGATCACCTTCTTTTTCTGGAACATCCACTTTAGTGCTAATCGCTAATTCTTTAACTTTTTCAACAGCCTCAATATAAATCGATTTTTCAACAAGCATTCTTGTAGGCGCATTGCAAGATTGTCCTGAATTTCTAAAGCATCTTTGCACGCCTCTTGCTATTGCTTTTGAATCAGCATCTTTAAAAATTATATTTGCACCTTTGCCTCCTAATTCTAAACTTATTCTTTTAAAATCTTTAGCTGCATTTTGAGATATTAATACCCCTGCTCTAGTAGATCCAGTGAAGGAAATCATATCTATATCAGGATGAACAGTTAAAGCTTCGCCTGTCACTGCGCCATCGCCATTGACTAAATTAAAAACTCCAGCTGGGAATTTTACTTCATCAATCATTTCTGCAAGCAACATTGATGAAAGCGGTGCTATTTCTGAAGGTTTTAAAACTACAGTACATGCTGATGCTAATGCTGGAATTACTTTTAAATTAACTTGATTTATTGGCCAGTTCCATGGTGTAATTAATGCACAAACACCTTTTGGTTCATATAATAATTTTTGATTACTTGTTTCATCTCCTAAATCTTTTTCAAATTTAAAATCTTTTAATATTCTCTTAAAAGATTTAATATGACCGGCTCCTGCTGCTGCTTGCATTTCCTTTGAAAAACTAATAGGAGCACCCATTTCAAGTGATATAATTTTAGCCATTTCTGCCGATCTCTTTTTATAAATAACATACAATTTTTCTAATAATTCCAATCTTTCTTCTTTTGAAGTAAAAGCCCAATTTTCAAAAGCTTTCTTTGCAGCGGCAACAGCTTTGTCTACATCTTTTTTGACTCCAAGAGATATTTCTGCACATGGTTCTTCATTTGATGGATCAATAACTCTATAATTTCTTGTTTCAATTGGAGAAACCCACTTTCCATCAATATAAAAATTCTTTTTATCTAACATTCTTGAAATCTAAACTAAAGTTTTTTATTTGCAAATAGATTTGTTAACTCATAAACAATTGTGGCTGCAGCCAATGATGTAAGTTCGGCATGGTCATAAGCTGGAGCAACCTCGACTACGTCTGCGGAAATTAAATTCATGCCGGAAAGACCTCTTAATACATTTACAATTTCTCTTGTTGTCATCCCCGCAACCTCAGGAGTACCAGTTCCTGGAGCGTGAGCAGGATCTAAAACATCTATATCAATTGAAATGTATAGTGGATTATTGCTTACTCTTTTCTTAATCCTATCAATAATTTTATCGATTCCTTCAGTCTGAAATTCATCACAATGAATTATTTTAAAACCAAAACTTGCGTCATTTTTTAAATCATCTCGACTATAAAGAGGTCCTCTTATACCGACATGCATTGATGCATCATCTAAAAACAAATTTTCTTCTCTCGCTCTCCTAAATGGTGTTCCATGTGTATATGGTGCACCAAAATATGTATCCCATGTATCTAAGTGTGCATCAAAATGAACTAAGGCCACTGGTCCATTATTAATTTTGTTTATTGATCTAAGTAATGGAAATGCAATTGTATGATCACCTCCCATGCTAATTATGCCTCCAACTTTTTGTAATAACTCTGTTGCGCCTTTTTCAATTTGTTTTATTGCTTCATCAATATTAAATGGATTACATGTAATATCACCAGCATCAGCAACCTGCTGAGTTTTAAAGGGTTCGGCATCGTAATTTGGATGGTAGTTAGTTCTTAGATGTCTTGAAGCCTGTCTAATACTTTGAGGACCAAATCTTGCACCAGGTCTGTAGCTAGTGCCAGCATCAAAAGGAATTCCAATAATTGCAACATCACAACTTTCAACATCTCTTAATTCAGGAAGTCTTGCAAAAGTATTTGGTCCAGCAAATCTTGGAACTTTAGTTCCACTTACTGGCTCAATAGGGTTTTTATTCCTTTTCAAAGTTTTATTTTATTTTACGAAAAGTTTATCTCTAATGAAAGCATTGCATTGAGAAGTGATATGAGCAGCACCTTCTTTGGAAATATAACTATGTTTTGTTGCTTTCATGCAATTTCTATAATCTAAATTAATATTTGCAGTGCCAAATAACACTAATACTGCAACTAACGCTATAGAAGATGATTTTAATTTATTCATTAGAATTTTCCTTTTTTGTTTTTTAGACCACTGTAAAATATTTTTGACAGTTCGTCATTGGCTTTTTTTCTAATTATAATGCTATTGTTTCTAATTGATTAAAGGTTTTCCAGTTACAAGCGTATGTTTAATTCTATCCTGTGTTTTTTTGTTTTCTATCAATCTCATAAAAGAGTCTAATTCTAGTTTAAATAAATCATCTTCAGAAAGATTCTTATCTATTGTTGTTTCTCCGCCGCTCAAAACATTTGCTAATTCTTTACCAACTTCCATTCCATGATCTA
>Ga0187833_10003839_pt1 | contig 14967 bp, 7 predicted proteins | sample ETNtaG_37_FD_167968 | JGI IMG/M metagenome (GOLD analysis project Ga0187833, IMG submission 167968) | Marine microbial and viral communities from oxygen minimum zone, Eastern Pacific Ocean - ETNP2014_SV_400_PacBio MetaG (Illumina Assembly) | ecosystem: Environmental > Aquatic > Marine > Hypoxic... | reverse complement strand
TCTCAATTTCGGCAGTGTCATGCATGAACTTGTGCCTGGTCACTACATGCAGGGCTTCATGACCAGTCGTTTCAATCCACATCGAAGTGAGCTTATGCGTACACCCTTCTGGGGTGAAGGTTGGGCACAATATTGGGAATTCCATCTCTTATCAAGGGGACTTCCAAGAAGTAACTCTGACAAGGTCGGCATGCTTTTTTGGCGCCTACATCGTGCAAACCGAATTATTTTTTCATTAAACTATCAGCTTGGAAACTGGTCTACTGAACAAGCCGTTGAATTTCTGGTGGAACAGGGAGGTTTTGAACTTGCTAACGCCGAAGCAGAGGTGCGCCGCAGCGCAATGGCCTCGCCGCTCTACCAGGTAGGCTATATGGTTGGGGCACTTCAATTTCGAGCACTTTACCAAGAACTGGTTGAATCAGGTAAAATGAGTGCTACAGAATTTCATGATACAATCATTCTAGGTGGTCGTTTGCCAGTTGAACTGGTTCGGGCACGCCTAACCAACCAAACGCTCACCAAAGACTTTAAGAGTAATTGGCATTTCTATAGTCCAACTAAAAACAATTAATGTGACAAAGTTTACTTTAAATATGCCTCATGACACTGCGTCTATTATTAATAATAGATTTAAAAGCTATTGAATATTTCAATCTATAATTTAAATATTTTGGTAATACTGTGATTGAATTAAGCTAAATACATTAATTATGCGAAATATTCTCATTTTTTGTTTCAGTTTAATGGTTGGTCAAGAGCCTCCAAACCCTCTTCTTTCCTCTTTTAAACAATATAAAAAAGAAAAAGCCAATACTCCTTACAATGTTGAATGGATATCTGCTGGACCTGTATTGAATTCTGCCAGAGTTGAAGCTTTACAGGGTGACCCTAGAAACCCTGGCACAATGTATATCGCATTTGGATCCGGAAATCTTTGGAAAACTATTGATAATGGATTGACATGGAAACCAATCTTTGAAAATCAACCAGCACTTGGGATTGGTGATATTGCCCTAGCTCCTTCCAATTCCAAAATTATTTATGTAGGAACGGGAGAAAGCCTAAGAAAGAATCGCAATTTTACCATGCCAGGAACAGGAATTTATCGGTCTGATGATTCTGGTAATTCATGGCGGCATTTAGGTTTAGAAAATACATGGCATATTAGTGAAATTGCTGTTCATCCCACCAACCCGGATATTGTATTGGTTGCCGCTATGGGAAAATTCTGGACTAATAGCACATCCATGGGAATTTACCGAACTAGAAATGGTGGAAAAACATGGGATCGCGTGCTTTTTGTGAATGAAAAAACCCGCGCGAATGATATTGTAATCTCATCAACCAACCCGAATGTAATTTATGCCTCTATGTGGGAAAATAATTCGGATTCAAATATTGCAGAAAGTGTTTATGGACCTAACAGTGGTATTTATCGCAGTGATGATGGAGGCCTTAACTGGAAGAAGTTAACAAGGGGGTTACCTGATGGACCAAAGATCGGCCGAATTGGGTTGGCAGTCTCATATCAAAATTCAAAAAAAGTATATGCTCTCATTGATAACCGAAATGAAACTAAAGGAAATTCGGCTGAAGTATATAAATCAACAAATGGCGGTGAGTCATGGAAAAGGACACATCGAGATACACTTCGTATTTTCCCAAGTAATAATATTGGGTGGTATTTTGCAGACATATATGTTGATCCAGTAGATGATGAAGAGTTCTACGCTTTAGGCGTACGTATGGCCCACAGTGACAATGGAGGAGATTCCTTTTCAATCATGGAAGGATTGGTTCAGCATATCCAGCCAAGTCCGGCCCAGACACTTCATTTAGATCACTGTGAATTATGGATAAATCCATCGAATCCAGATCATATTGCTGTTGGAAATGATGGAGGCCTTTATGTCAGTTATGACAAAGGTGACAATTGGCTACACCATAATAATATTCCTGCTGGAGAATTTTATGACATCACTGTTGATAACCAAAGTCCATATAATATTTTTGGCGGAGTTCAAGATAACGCCACTGTTTACGGACCCGCTAAAGAATGGAATGCATCTCGTACTGATCAGTGGAAATATCTCTGGATAGACCCCTGGAGTGGTGGCGATGGGTGTGTTACAGAAGTAGACCCATATGATGCAAATACAATTTATTTTAGCAGACAGCATGGGGATGGACTTCGAAAGGATATGTCAGCAGATACATCCAAACGAATTGGTCCAAGTGACACTGATATATCTAAAGTAAATAAGATTCGGTATAATTTTGTCTCCCCTTATATTATCTCACCTCATAATTCCAAAACGCTTTACCACGGCGGCAGTCATGTCTTGAGATCTACCGATAGAGGCGATACGTGGACAGTGATTAGCAAGGATATTACCCAATCTACTGATCCTAATAAAAAAGCATGGGCCGGTGGTGCAATTGCTGAATCAAAACTTAAAAAAGGATTATTATTCGTGGGCACGGATCGAGGTGGATTCTTGATTAGTAAAGATGGCGGTGATTCTTGGGATGAACGATCAGAAGGACTACCCAACGCCTATATTCGCAGCATCTACCCTTCTCGATATAATACCACCCGTGTCTATGTAGCAATGACTGGCATCAATTATGATGATCTGAATAATTACGTTTTTATTTCAGATGATCTTGGAAAGACATGGAAATCAATAACAACAAATTTACCAAATGAGCCTGCCAATGTAATAATTGAAGACCCAGTATTTGAAAATATTCTATACGTAGGGTGCTATCGCGGAATTTATATTTCTATTAATCGTGGAGAAACTTGGCAAGTTCTTGGTGAAAACTTACCAGCAGTTAGCGTTGCTGACCTCATAATACAGGAAAGAGAAAATGATTTAATTGCGGGAACACATGGAAGAGGAATTTATTATTTAAATCTCAACCCTATTCATCAAGCTTACATGTTGAGTTCTAACGATAAAAAAGGTAATCATCTTTTTAGAATACCAGACGCACAATCTCCAAAATTGGTGGACACCCGCAGAGAGGTGGATAAATCGACTATCACAAAAATACCTATAAGTTTTTGGTCTCCCAAAAAAAGCAAGGTGAAGATGTTTATTAAAGATTTTGATAATGAAAAATTAATATGGGAGAAAAGTATAATAGCCAAAAAAGGGTTAAACCAGTTTCGGTGGGATTTAGTTACGAAGACTGAGAAAAGTGACCTTCCTTATTTTGTTGATTATAAAAAGTATATTCAGCCAGGTAATTATATGTTTTTCCTTAAAACATCTAAAAAAACAATTAAGAAAAAAATTGTTATTAAAGAATGGGCCTACTAATTATGGAAGGTCTCTATTTTCGTTAATTAATAAAATAAGGATTAGATAATGAGAAAATCTATGGTTCATATAAGATCTATAATCGTGAGATTATGTGCTATGTTGGTGGTTATTGCCTTAATCACAATACCACGCAATTTGTGGGCACAGAATCCGGACATAAACATATCCAAGGGCTGGGAAGGAGATCCACCTAAACTCTCATCGCTCATCGAGTTTACAAAGAGCGAGAGTAATCTCCGGATAGCCGTCAAACGCTATGTTGAAGATAAAGCATCCATCAAACGTCGCTATGAAGTCCTTTTATCACCAGTCCGTCACCAACGTCTGCGTGATTTCCATCGGGCCTGGCAAAAGCGTCTTAAAGAACTTGATTTCGATGCCCTAAACCACGAAGGGCAAATAGATTATATCGCACTTAGTAATCAAATCAAATATGACCTTGAGATGATAAAACTAGCTGAACTACAGGCAAAACAAATGGCGCCACTCTTGCCATTTGGGGATAAAATTCGCCTCTTTCAGGAGAACCGTCACGATAGGAAACGAGTTGATCCTAAAGTAGCTGCCGCAACATTGGATGAGATTGCAAATCAAGTAAAAAGTTTAACAAATTTACTCATTTCACAGGGTAAAAAAACGGATGGTATAGTTGTTCGCAATGATATTTCATCCATTAACGCTTGGCGAGCAACAAAACAAATTCACCATCTTCAAGGTGTCCTTCAAAATTATAACACTTTTTATGATGGCTACGATCCTATTTATTCTTGGTGGACTCGCGAACCTTATGCACGTGCGGACGCAGCCTTAACAAATTATGTTAAAGCCATCGAAGAGTATTTAGTAGGTATAAAACCAGGTAAAAAAACCCCTATTATTGGCAATCCTGTTATGACTGATGGCCTACGTGCAGGCTTAGCTCTACATATGATTCCTTATACCCCAAAAGAATTGATTGATATTGGTGAAAAAGAACGTGATTGGATAATCAAAGAATTTAAAAAAGTATCAAGAGATATGGGCTTTGGCAATGACTGGAAAGCTGCGCTTGAATATGCCAAGAACCAAGCGCCTCCTCCAGGTGAAGGACCTTGGCCAGTTTTTGAAATTCAGGAATACACAGAAGAATTTCTTGAAAAACTTGATATGATTACTATACCGCCAATTACTCTTGAAATATGGCGTCTAGCCATGCAAACACAGGAAAGACAAAAAACCAACCCATTCTTTACTGGAGGAGAACAAACTCGAGTTTCCTATCCAACGGATGGAATGACTCATCAGGATAAACTAATGAGTTTACGCGGCAATTCACCACATCTTAATTTTGGTAGTGTTCAACATGAACTGGTACCTGGTCATTACATGCAAGGTTTCATGACTAGGCGTTTCAATGCACACCGAGGTGAGCTTCTACGAACACCTTTTTGGGGTGAAGGATGGGCTCTATATTGGGAATTCCATTTCTTATCAAAGGGACTTCCAAGAAATAACTCGGACAAGGTCGGCATGCTTTTTTGGCGGCTACATCGTGCAAACCGTATCATTTTTTCATTAAACTATCATCTAGGAAACTGGTCAGCAGACCAAGCTGTTGATTTTCTGGTGGAGCAAGGAGGCTTTGAGCTTGCTAACGCCGAAGCAGAAGTACGCCGTAGTTTAATGGGTACCAATGCTAAACCCCGTAGTTACACTGATTTTACTTTGAGCTATCCTCCACTCTACCAGGTAGGCTATATGATTGGTGCACTTCAATTTCGTTCACTTTACCAAGAACTAGTTGAATCCGGTAAAATGAGTGCTACAGAATTTCATGATACCATCCTTTTAGGTGGTCGTTTGCCAGTTGAACTGGTTCGGGCACGTCTAACTAAGCAACCACTCAAACGAAACTACAAGACCAAATGGAATTTCTATAAACCAAGCAAGGCAAAATAAAAATCAACGAATGAATAAAAAGGATAAATTATTAGGGATCGATCGTTCAATTACTAGACGTGATTTTGTTGGTTCTATGTTGCTGGGAACTGGTGCAGTTTTACTGGGGAGTCCAGCACCATCAAAAATATTATATAATAAGAGAAAAAATAATTTTTCTGATCCTTGGACTGGGTATGGCGGAGTAGGAGACTATGCAACATCTAATGGTAATACTCGTGCAGTCATGCTTGCATCTCATCAATTGAGAGATGGTGAAAAACCAAATCTAATAAGCTCAGCAGTCTCCACTGGTGAAGTTTATGATCTTGTAGTGATTGGAGGAGGATTTTCTGGGTTGGGTGCTGCTTTTCAATTCCAAGAAAAATCAGAAGGAAAATCATGTTTAATTATTGAAAACCATCCGGTTTTTGGTGGCGAAGCCAAAGAAAATGAATTTGAAATTGAAGGACATCGTCTTTTTGGACCCCAAGGATCTAATGCTTTTGTTACACCAACTGGTCATACAACTCTGTCAGATGACGTTTTTCGTAAAGTGGGTTTGCCATTGGAATACAGCTTTGCTGATAAACAGAATGATTTTGGGATTAAAACTCCCTATGATAGCTATGATGCAATGTTTTGGGGAGAACACAAATTTGATGTAGGTCATTTTTTTGGTAAAGGGGAAAAACGCAATTGGGTTAAGAATATATGGAATGATGATTTGAAACGAACACCCTGGTCACCTGAATTGCAACGCGATATGCTACGGGCATTCAAGGGAAAAGAAACTGTACACAGTATGGAAGGATTAGGCCCTTGGCTGGATAGTATGACTTATAAAACATATCTTGAAGATAAGCTTGGTCTTAACCCTGGTGTAACAAAACACCTTGATCCAATATTAGCAATATCTAATTATGGTTTTGGTTGCGATGTTATTTCAGCATATGGTGCATATTTGTTGCAGTTACCGGGCATGAAAGGTTATTTCAATATTGATCCTTTAAATTTGAATGAAACTACAAGTTTAAGTTTCCCCGGTGGAAATACTACTTATGCTCGTCACATAGTAAAATACTTAATTCCAAAAGCAATCCCAGGTGCAAAGTTCAAAGACATAACACACAATCGAATTAATTTTGATGCTCTTGATCAACCAAATAGCCCTACAAGCATAAGGCTCAATTCTACTGCTATAGATGCACGCAATGTAGGCGATAATGTACAAATCACTTACTCTAGGAATGGTAAAGTAGAGCAAGTTCTAGCGAAATCAACTGTTATTTCTACAGCAGGATTTATGGCTCGCAATGTTGTTGCAGATATGCCACCCACAATTAAAAACAATTATGCCAAGTTCAAACATGGTCCTGTATTAGTAGCTAATGTGGCTTTAAATAACTGGCGTTTTTTAGAAAAATTGGGTTTTGCAGCCGCACGCTGGTACGATGGTTTTGGTTATTTTGGTAGTATTCGTACACCTATGAAAATAGATGACAAGGTAATGCCGTATCATCCAGATAAACCAATGGTGATGACCTTTTATGTTCCATTTTACACACCTGGAAAAGATATTGATGAGCAAGGAACAATTGGTCGCGGAGAACTATTGGGAAAAATTTATTTAGATTATGAAAGAGAAATTCGCACTCACATGAATGATATTTTTGGATCGGGAGGATTTGATGCAAGACGAGATATTGAAGGTATTATTCTAAACCGTTGGGGTCATGCTTATATTGCACCAGAACCAGGTTTTTACTTTGGTGAAAAAAATAATGGTGGACTGGCTGATCCTATTAAAAAAGGACATGGTCACATTTTTTATGGTCATTCAGAACTTGGAACTAGAATGAATTATCGAAATGCAATTGCAGAAGGAGGCCGAGCTGGAGAACAAGCAGCTAAAATAGTCTAAGACTGTTAGGAATTCATTTTGGCCACGATGCACGACCAAAGACAATTAAACATTAATGAATTATTATCAAAGAATGGGCTTACTAATTATTTTTTGGTCCAGGTGGCAGATTATTTAATAAATAATTTGTCCTTAGGGTGTATAGATGATACTGTGTATTGATCCCTTCTCGTAATCCATGATTCCGATTTGGATAAGACATCATGCTGAATTGCTTTTTATGATCAATTAATTCATTAATTAATGATTCAAAACTTTGATAGATTACATTATCATCTCCCGTGCCATGTATTATTAACAATTTCCCCTGTAGATTATTTGCCCAGGTAATTGGTGATCCTTTTGTATATCCTTCCACGTTATTCTCATATTGACCCATAAAGCGTTCTTGATAAGATGGATGATAAATCTTCTGGTGGCTTACAAATGAAGAGGGCATAGCCACATGGTATAATTCCGGGTATCTGAATATCAAATTCAGACTCATCTGCCCACCTCCACTATGACCATATATTCCTACCCTTTCAGGGTCAATAAACGGAAATTGTTTTGGAATCTCTCTAGTAGCTGAAGCGTGGTCCTGTCCTGCCAGCCAGCCTAATTGTCGATAAATTACCTTTCTCCATTTACTGCCTTGTGGAGATGGTGTTCCTCTCGGATCAATGCTCATTACCACATACCCCTTATGCGCCAACATCAGGTGCCAGAAATACCGTGTTCCATTCCATCTATCTAATACAGATTGGCCTGCTGGCTCTCCATATATATAGTAAAATAAGGGATACTTTTTAGTCTCATCCATATTTGGTGGTTTGATAATATAGCCGTCCAGCTTTACACTATTACCAATATCAACTTTAAAAAACTCTGTGGGCACCCGATCCATTTTTGCCATTGCATCTTTTAGCTCACTATTATTCTCCAAGATTCTTACTTCTTTATGATCAGGAATGCTGATAAGCCGATACTCCGGAGGTTTATTTATCGAAGAATAAGTGTGGATAGCAAAATTAAGATCAGGAGAGAACTGATAGCCATTGGTTCCTTGGAAATTGTCAGGAGTTAATTTTTGCAATGTCCCCCTCCTATTTAGAGAGACTCTGTATAAGTATCGCTGAGTGGGGTTTTCCGGAGAAGCCCTAAAATAAATCCATCCATTCTTTTCATCTACTCCGTAAACACCAGTCATGTCATAATTACCAGGTGTTACTATCGGATCCGCATTACTATTCTCAGACTTGAGATACAAATGAACCCAACCATCCTTTTCACTTGTGTGAAGAAACTTAGTTTCATTACTTACCCAGTGAATATTACTAGGACCAACCCATGCATTGTCATTCTCCTGATGTATTTTTCTTACTTTACCATCAACGGTTGCCAGGTAAAAATGTATTTCTTTTTGATTTCTGGGAACGGTCTGCAATATGAGGTGGTTTAAGTTGGGTTTCCATTCCATTTGCCAGAGATAGACAATCGTTTCACGAGGTATCTCCAGCCATTTTAAATCCTTTCCAATAACATCAATTATACCCACCTTAACGTCTGCCAATGGGTTCCCTATTTTCACATAAGGAGTTTTAATAATCCTAGGGTACTGTGTTTCTGTATTATTAATCATATAGAGATCAGGAATCAAACTCATATCCGTCTGAATAAAAGCTATGGATTTACTATCAGGGCTCCACGCAATACCCGCACGTCCCTTCGCGCCCCCCATATATGAAGCGTATCCTGCAAGAGCCGCATTCCAGTTACGCCAGTTCAAAGACAATCCATTATATATCTTTTCGGATCCATCATTTGTAAGCCTATAAATTTTGTTGGATCTAAGATCTTCTACATAAATATTATTTTCAAATATGAAACTCACCATTTTTCCATCAGGAGAGAATTGAGCACTTTGTAGCGATCGATCCGGCATTTCTCGTCCTACTTTATACCAATCCCAAAGCAATAAGTCCAACACCCAATAATCACCTGTGGAAACTTTGTTATTTTGATTAATAAACCCACCGAATTCTGTTTCCACAGAGTTAGTATAGATGAGCGCATGTGAATCATTATTGGTGAAAGAGTAGTTTTCCACATTAATTGGAGAAGAATACCCAGGGGGTATTAACCTCCATGCCGGTATCATCACCTTGCGTTCACCCGTTTTCGCATCATACGAAACAACTTCCCTGCTGCCTTTAAAGTACTCTTCAGTTCTCTCTAGAACGGTGTACACTGGTCTGTCATACAACCATTTAACCCTTCCAATAGATTTAGCAGACAGAGAATTGTCAGTTAATCGTTCAATGGTTATTTGAGATGGATCTTTTTCCTGTGCCTGGGAAGGAATTGACAGCAAGATAAATGAAAACGTCAAAATCATCTGTGGAAGTTTTTCAAATCTTTTCATCTTTTTTTCACTAAAATTTAACACAGCATAATAAAATAACTCATTTAGGGCACCAGGTACAACCAACACCAGAAGTGAGAGATAATTTCTTTATTGGTGGCATTACAATATTTCCCTTCCTCACTTTAACTTTTCCATTAACTATGACTGTTTCAACCTTTGCAATATCTTTGATAGATTCATCAGGTTGACCATTTACAATAATAACATCAGCTAGTTTACCCACTTCTATAGTGCCAAGGCGATCATCCATTCCTAAGATTTCCGCATTAGTCTTTGTGGCCGTAACTAAAACTTCAAAAAGACTATAACCTGCAGTAATAAAATTATTTAATTCTATTATATAAGGATTTGGCATATACTTATATAGCGAAGCAGTGATATCGGTAGCTACTCCCATTTTTATACCAGCTTTCCTCATTTTTTTCATTGTATTCATAATAGTTTTATCAGTTAATGTAAATCTTCTGGAGGTTGAACCCATATATCCACCATCTTGATTAATCAACTGATATGGAACCAATGTAGGTACAGCAAAAACATTATTTTTTTTCATTAATCTGATTGATTTATCAGTTCGCGGTAGTGGATGTTCAATGCAATCTGCCCCAGCTTCCACTGCCATATCAATATATTGAGTTTCCGCATCAACAGTAACGCGAAGGCCCAATCGGTGTGCTTCATCAATAGCAGCTTTTATTTCTTCTGGAGTATAGTGGCTACTCAATTTGATAAGATCAGCGCCATTATGGAACTGAAAACGTACTGCGTCAACCCATTCATCGGCACCTGTTGCTATACGAATACTTGCATCAGGATAATCAGGGGCTATTTGTAGACCACCTTCAGCTCCGTGGCCACCACGACCAGTAATTAATTGTCCAGCTGCAAAAATTCTTGGACCGGGTAATATATTTTGACGAAAATAATTGTTTAAAATAAAAGGGGCACGTCCATGTGATGCAACATCACGAACAGAAGTAATTCCACTTTCTAAAAAATATCTCATTCGCTCAAATCCTCTAAGCGCCGCATCAGCTTGTGATTTAGACGTTAATTCTTCAGGAGTGTTAAATTGTTTAACATATGTGGTATGAACATGAAGATCAATTAAACCCGGCATTACCGTTTTACCTGATGCGTCAATAATTTCAGCATCACGTGGATAATTTGTATCATCTGCATCAATAATTTTAGTTATTGTTTTCCCTTCCAAAATAATTGTAGCTAATCGCACTGCTGAACCTGTCCCATCAAATAAGCGACCACCAACTATAACTATTTTGTCTTCATGATCACCATATCCCTTTGATTGAGGAACACGCCTTAAATCATCAGTTGTAACAGAATTCGAATCAAACCATTTCGTTCTATCATAAGGTTTTTTTTCCTGAGCTAGAACCTCAGTAGAATGAATAGATATTGAAAGGGCAAATACTAATTTTATTATATATTTCATTTTATTAATCCTTAATCATTACAAAGTCTCTTAATTCATTCAAAAATCTATCAAAAGAAGGTTGATGATTATACATCATATGTCCACCTTCAAATTCTGAAAATTTTACTCTGTTAGGATCAATCCCATTTTCATGAATTGTATTAGTGGCAGTAAAACAAGGTGTTGCTAAATCATATATACCACAAGCTACATAAATCTTAAAATCAATATTTTCTCTCATCGCACGACCAATATGAGGAGCAACATTCACAAACCTTGGCCATCCATTCTGAGTTGAAACCCAATCCCAATTTTTGCCAAGTTCTGAATCACCACTACGATATAGCCTCTTGATATCTACACCAATTTCAGCTAACCAAGTGTGAATTGCTGATACATAAGCTGCGGAAAAACCTTCGCTTGAAATATCCGTATCTGGTCTTTGACCCGCCACTATATAATCTTTACCTTTATATCTAGAATCGAGGCGTCCAACTGAGTAACCTTCATCTCGAAGTAATTCTTTTCTGAAACTACTCGCATCAACTCTTAGGTTAGAATTAAGAATAAATTGTTTAGATAATCCTGAATAATAGGCAATTCTTTCTGCAATTTGATTTTTCTCTCTTTTAGATATACGAGATCCTTTAACAAGGGCTGGGGCTAGTTCGTTTAAACTAAAATCTTTGGCCTCTTCATAAAACGATTCTAAAGATTTATTCGTTTTGATCTTACCATGATAATAGGCAGTTACCGCATATGTTGGGAGATAACCTACATAAGGTGAATTATTACCAGGAGTAAAACGAATATGTTGCAGATCGGTTGCAGGAGAAACTAAAATAATTCCATTAATTTCAATATTAGTTAAACTACCATTACGAAGTTCTTTAAGCATTTGAGGTCCTCGGATTCCACCATAACTCTCACCTAGAATATATTTTGGCGAATTCCATCGATTGTTATCTTGAATCCATTGGCGTACAAATTTGGAAACAGTTTCCGCATCTTGCTGTACACCCCAAAATTCTTTATTCTCGTGTTCACCCATGGCCAAACTATAACCCGTACCAATGGGGTCGATGCAAACTAAGTCAGCCACATCTAGTGGCGTGAGGTGGTTATCCACCAGTTCATATGGTGGAGATCCATCATCCGTTGCATCTGAAGGAACCTTAACTACCTTAGGCCCCATAACTCCCATGTGAAGCCAGAGAGATGCCGAACCCGGACCACCATTAAAAATAAATATAACTGGACGATTTGGATCATTATTTACCGATCGATATTCGGTGACAAAAATGGATGCCATAGGATTATTGAATTTATCCTTTTCATAAAGGATGGTTTCATAATGGGAAGCTAAATAGGACATTTTTGTTCCATTGAATGAACCACGCATCTCTTTTGAGAAACGAACTGGAACATATTTTTCTTTTGAAGTTTCTTTCTTCTCTTCCTGAGCATGAATTACCGAAAGCATTAATATTAAAACAAAAAATATTTTTCTCATCTTATCAACCTTCCCTATTTATGAATAAATATTAAATAATCTAAAATTATAGTCTTACTATAATACTTATTATGATTATTTGTTTAAATGAAGGTAAATATTAATTAACATTATATGTAATTATATAATGAAATATTACAAATAAGGAATTAATACTAATTGAAAGGTGGTAAATCAATGCAAATTTATTCAATCAAACTAAAAAGGCTTTACATATTCTTTCTATTTATAGTTGTTTTCATCAGTGCACAAAATATAGTTAGGCAAGGGCCTTTTGATAGATTAATTATTACTAATGCAATGGTAATACCTGGGCATGGTGGACCCGCGTATGGACCGGCAGATATCATAATTGAACAAAATCGTATTGTACAAATTATTTCATATAATGGTAAAACTGGTAGAGGGATTAAAGATAGTATTCCTAAAGGAGATAGAGTAATTGATGCAACTGGAATGTATGTCATGCCCGGTTTAATTGATTTGCACACACATATCCGCACACCAGAATTACCCCTGAATTATGTTTATAATATGAAACTTGCACATGGTGTAACTACAATGGTAAACGGTTCTGGACGGGGTTGGTCTGAGGCGCTAAAACAACAAAAATTATCAAATGAAAATAAAATAACTGCACCCAGAATGTTTCCGATACGAGATTGGGGGCCTTCCCGATCGCGCGATCCAGGTCATATGCCTACAGCTGATAAGATAAAAAAGTGGCACGAGACCGACCCTGCACATATTTCAAGACTTGCAAAAAAACTTATTAATGAAGGTGCACATGTTATTCGCATTGGATCCTTAGCCTGGAATGCAGAACTATTTGGTAAGGTTGCAAAAGCTATATATGAAGCAGGTGGAATAACTACAGTCCATTTACCACCATCAGATATTTCAGTAGTTAATGCTGTTAAAGCAGCTGAACTTGGAGTAACCATGATAGAGCATCATTATGGTTATCCTGAATCAGCATTGGGAGGAAGTGTACACCCTTTTCCTTCAGATTACAACTATATGGATGAAGCTGATCGTTTTAGACAGGCTGGTGCAATTTGGCAAGAGGCACCTGAAGATATACTTTTTGGTGAAATTGTTGATCGACTTGTCAAATCAGGAGTTGCTATGATTCCTACCATGAGCGCCTATGAAGCTAATCGCGATCTAAATCGCGCAATGGGCTTGCCTTGGCATGAAAATTTTACACATTCCCAATTAATTGATTGGTATTTTCCTAATCCAGAATATCATGGATCTTATCATTGGAATTGGACCTCGAAAGATGAGCAAACGTGGTCTAATACTTTTCGTAAATGGCAGCGATTAATTTATGAGTTCAATAAACGTGGAGGTCACCTTTCTTATGCAGCAGATGATCCGTATATATGGAATACATCGGGAATTGCTAATGTAAGGGAATTACAACTTATGCATGAAGCAGGATTACATCCTCTTGAAATTATTAGATCTGCTACGCGAAATAGTGCAATAACTCTTCGAAGGCCTGAATTGGGACTAATCCAAACAGGATTTATAGCTGATCTTGCAATAGTTGATGGAAATCCTCTAGATAATCTTCATTATCTATATGCTTTTGGTGGCATCGATTATACAAATAATAAGATAAGTTACCGCGGAGGAGTTAGATGGACAATTAAAGGAGGGGTAGTTTTTGATAATCAAAAATTAATTAAAGAAGTGGTCGAACTTGTTAAAAAATCAAAAGAAAACTGGACAAGTCCAGTGCCTAAGTTGTTTATGCCTCCTATTGAAGAATAACATAAATTTGCTTTATGAAGACAAGTCTTTTATTTCTAATAATCACCAGCATACCAATGGTTGATATATTAATCTCCTTTAAAACGAATCAATATCCAAAGACGATGCCTAAAACGAAAATTGGCAGGAGCATTTTTGCATTGGTAGCGACAGGCGCATGGATTATTGCATTGATTTTTACGATTATAGATTACTTTTAACTCAATCAAACTAATATGTCTTGCTTAAACCACACTTGAATGCATATCGTCTAAACGTAATTTGAAGGAGGAAAACATGAAGTTAAGCAAATTGACCACTTTATTAATGGCCATAATCTCGTTTTTACCTGCTCAGCTCGAAAAAGTTGAACATAAACCCAACCCAACTCAAATGGTTGATTTTGGTGACCTCGCTGAAGGACCATATCAAAAACTGGTCATTCGCAATACAATGGTTATTCCAGGACATGGCGGTCCTGCAAACGGTCCTTTTGATATTTTGGTTACAGGAAATGTTATCGCCAAAATTCAACGTCACGACCCTAAAAAACCTGATAGAATGGAAGGTGATCGTATAATTGAAGGTGACAATTTATTTGTAATGCCTGGGATGTTAAATCTACATTTGCATTTAAGAAATGAATCACTACCTTTAGATTATATTTTTTAT
>Ga0187833_10003836_pt1 | contig 14975 bp, 19 predicted proteins | sample ETNtaG_37_FD_167968 | JGI IMG/M metagenome (GOLD analysis project Ga0187833, IMG submission 167968) | Marine microbial and viral communities from oxygen minimum zone, Eastern Pacific Ocean - ETNP2014_SV_400_PacBio MetaG (Illumina Assembly) | ecosystem: Environmental > Aquatic > Marine > Hypoxic... | reverse complement strand
AAGGCTCACAGTCTATAGATTTTTAATTTGAAATGTGTTTTTATTTGCTGTCTTTCGATACCATTTATCTTCAGTTTAAATAACCAAACCAGAACAGATCAGTCAAATTTCACAAACTGTTAATACTGGTGGATGGTTGGTTAAGACCAAATTGAACTGTTAATCCAAGTTGGTCCTGCAAATTTAAGCATGGCCATGACTGCAACCCAGAAGAAAATTTTGATACTGATTTTCCCCAGAAAAGCATTGATATGACTTGGGATGAACTTTTTAAAAATATAACTTATGGCTACTATTATCAATGCGGGAGAAGCTGCAATTGGAATGACCGCAGCCATAAGCATATACATTCCCCCAAATTCCCAACCTGTTTGGTGAGGCTCAGTACTAAAATTAACCGCAGCCCATTCCATAAGAATACCATTGAGGATAATCAGAAAGACAAATGACAAAATAGCGCGTTTCCAAGTATCGGTTAATGGCTCAATGATTTTCATGAAGCACCCACCTAACAACATAAAACAAACTATTAATAAGGCTCCAAAAACAGATGCGCTTATTCTTAGAGGTGAACTTGTTATAAAAATTCCAATTACCAGCAATATCCATGGGAGTCCTTCGAGAATCTTTTTTATTTTGTTTCTCTTGGAGTCTTCACCTTTAAGAAATTCCAAGATATTCAAGGCAAAAGCGATCATTAAGATGAGAGCACCTAATAAAGGAAAAAAGTCCATCAGAAAAATAATAGTTACTGGTAAGAAAGGTATGAGATCTGATACCTTCGAAGGCATCCAAGATAATAGCACTGGTATGAAAAAACTACTCAGTATCAATGCCAATCCAATTGGGGCTAATTTATCACGATGTTTTTTAATAAGATCTTTCATACCTTAAATCCTGGCATTTACCTAATCTTCCTTGAGAAGACAATAAAAAGAATTGCTGTTGCAAAATCAATGATCATCCACAGTGCCTTAATGAAGTAAAAAGGGGCAAAAGGATTAAACAAAACAGCTACAATAACCCAAATATCCATCCATCCTGATTGCTCATCCATTTGAAAGGCTTCATAAGTAGCATAAGCTGCTGCTGCTATTACGACTAACTTCAATAAGGTGTAATAAACAATAGGCAAAGGAAAAATACCTATAAATAGAACTGTAGCAGGAATATATAGAAGCTTTTTATTCATTTCTTAATCCTAACAATCACTCCCTGCATATACAAACTAGCAGCTGTCAACTGCTGCTAACAAGACCTATCAGGGATTCACAAATTGTTAATACTAGTGGATGGTTTGGTTTTTTAAGACAGCCGCTTTTTAGTTATTTAAAAAACCAATATATTATTAACACAGCAACAATAGATACTGGAATAGAAATTGCAGCTAGAATGATTGTTTTTCCAGTCGTCTTATTTTTTTCTTGATCTAAAGGAACAGACTCTTGTTGTGTATTAAATTGATTCTCCATACCTGCAAAGCCTACAGCATACAGACAAGAAATCACAAATTATTAATGCTGGTGAATGGTTTGGTTTTGAGACAGCTGGCTTATTTATCTTTACCTTTCTTTAATTCACTTAACTGTGCAGTTGAAGTATATTTGCATTTAGATAGTTACCATAAAAAATAGTATTATGAAACTAGATTCAAATTTTGTTAGATCGCAATTTCCAGCATTTAAAGAACCTTCATTAGAAGGATGGTCGTTTTTTGAGAACGCCGGAGGATCATATGCATGTCAACACGTGATTGATCGACTTATGGAGTTTTACACCAAAACAAAAGTACAGCCATATTACTCCTTCCCTGCTTCAATTACTGGTGGTGAAAAAATGGATGAATCTTATCGCCGAATTGCAGAATATTTAAATGTTGGTGAAGATGAAATTAATTTCGGACCATCTACTTCGCAAAATGTATATGTGTTGGCAAACGCTCTTAGACCTATGTGGGAAGATGGAGACCAAATCATTGTTTCCTGTCAGAACCATGAGGCAAACGCAGGTGCGTGGCACAGACTAGAGCAAAGAGGAATTGTTGTAACAGAATGGCATATTGATGAAACATCGGGCCAACTTAGCGTAGGTGAACTCGATAAGCTCATCACTCCTCGTACAAAGATGATAGCGTTCCCCCATTCGTCTAATGTAATAGCTCACGTTAACCCGGTTAAAGAGATTGTTCAAAAAGCACATGACGCAGGCGCAATTACAGTTGTGGATGCAGTATCCTATGCTCCTCATGGGTTTTCAGATATTAAAGATCTAGGCGCAGACATTTATTTATTTTCTTTGTACAAAACTTGGGGACCTCATCTAGGTTTAATGTTCGTAAAGAAGGAACTTCAAAAACAAATGGCGAATCAATCTCATTTTTTCAATAAAGATGATGATCGATGCAATTTAACACCTGCAGGACCAGATCACGCTCAAATTGCATCAGCTGCTGGAATCGCAGATTATTTTGATGCGGTACATGATCACCATTTCGAAAAAACTGATTCGGTAAATGTTAAACGCCAAAGGTTATTTGAGCTTTTTGAAGAACATGAAAAAGAATTACTTACCCCTCTTCTGGATTTCTTAAAATCTAGGGATGATGTTAAAATAATTGGTCCAGATGATCCTAATATTCGATGTGCAACAGTTACTTTCCTACCATTAAAAAAAGATTTTAATGAGGTTGTTGACACCTTAGCTAAGGAAAATTTAATGGTTGGTGTAGGTGACTTTTATGGAGTAAGGCCTTTGAATGAAATGAAGATCGATCTTGACCCAGGTACGATTCGACTATCATTTTTACACTACAACACAATGGAAGAAATTGAACATTTAATCGCAGGGCTTAAAGTAGCATTGGGGTAAATTCCAAAGGCATTGACAAGTTAACTTCTGCAAATTGAAAAGTCCAACATCAATTTACATTCAAACAGTCAAGAAATCACAAACTGTTAATACTGGTGGATGGTTGGTTCTTAACCCTTGAATTTTATGGTCTGCAGTTTTCTTTTATCGGTTTTTGAGATTCCGTGGGAAAAGCTCTGAACAATGCTGGCTAAGGTACTGACTGTAGAAGTCGGGGCTGTACCATCAATGATCTTCTGCAATTTCTGTTGATCTTCGGCTGTAGTTTGATGCTGGATGTTCATGATGGCATTGGCAATGATTTTCTCCTGCTCCGTAGATGAATCAGAGTCTATCACCGATTGTATTTTTTTCTTTTCATTAGAAGTGGGAACATGCTCAAGACTGATCATAATATCTGCCATTTTTATAATAATAGCGTCTTTATCATGGTCTGCGTGAGCTAACACATTTGACTGGAAAAAAGTTCCGATTAACACCATCATCATACCTAACAATAAATTCTTAATTTTAATATTCATAACGCTTCCCTGTTACTTACATTATTGAACCAAAGTATCCTTAGCAAGGAGCACTATCCTTGTTGGAAAACCACCCAGATCAACATATCTTTTAACTTCTCCTTGTTCCAAATCAATTTCAGCCATTCTTCCCTCATGGGTCAGAGTAATATACGCAATACCATTGTGTGATTCGATATCGGGGAGAATCGCTTTACCCACATCTTCGAACCAATCCCCAAGAAATGGCTCTGAGACCTTAATGGTCTTAATTAAATCCCCATCTTGACCATCATACAAATACAATACGCCCTGTTTTGACAATACCATCAGGTACTTACCATCGTCGGTTGAGTTTTGTTGGATTGAAGATTCAACAGACAAAGTCGTGAATTGATAAGGCTCCTGGGCTAGATCCACTCGATAGAGTCTGGGTATGATGCCTTCCGTATAACACCATTGCACTCGCCCTTCTCCCTTTAAGAATGCTGCACACCCTCTTCCTGTATTTTCAGGATAGGGAATTCTAGAGATCTGTTTTGCTTTTTCCTCACCCAATGTTCCAACGACCATAACATCCCGAGCACAAGAGAAAAACAACCTTCCAGATTCCTCATCTTCGGTCATGCCATGCAACATTGGACAGCCTTTAATCCGTCCAACTTCTTCGCCTGATACTCGGTCAAGCACTTGCACAAAACCTTTAAAAAGGTGTCCAATATAGAGGTAGGTCTCTCCCTCTAAATAATGGTAATGATCAGGGGCTGCTATCTTGTAAGTTTTTGTTTGTAGCTCGGAGTAACCATCTATCAAATCAGACATTAACACCACTATTTCTGCATCGCCTTCAGTCAAAATGGCATCATAACCGCCTACTGTCGCCATTTTATCGTCTCTTGGACCTCCCGGAGTATCGGTCTCAATGGTTCTAATAACGTGGGGTTTTCTGAACTTCCCTGTCTCTGGATCAAATCCTGTACTTATAATACTGGTAAGATCTTGATCAGTATCCCGACCCCGCATTGCATAAATGTAATTATTGTCTTTATTTGCAGCCAGAATCATGATTGATGGAGAGGTTGATACTCTGTTGATGATTTTCCCATCTGGAAAATCGACGACGATGACTGATCCGTCCATATTATCTGCCACAAAGAGACGTATTTCACTGTCCTTTAATTCCGATTCTCTTTGGACAGCCCCATGTCCGAAAACCACACTGATGTGAAAAAAAAGGCTTATGATTGTTATAGCTCTAAACACTTATCAAACTCCTAACTAATAACCCGCGACCATCAGATCGTCAAGCAATATAGTGCCACAAATTATGGAACTCTCACTATTTAAATCCTTCCCTACCAATAAAATATTATTCAACATATCTCTTAGATTTCCAGCAATGGTAATTTCGCTAACCGGGTATTGAATCTCACCGTTCTCTACCCAAAAACCGGTAGCTCCACGTGAATAATCCCCGTTCACGATATTGACGCCATGACCAATTAGGCTGGTAACCATCAAGCCAGTTCCCATGGATTTAATTATATCCTCTAAGCCGCTCTCTACAGTTGGCTCAACCACCAAATTGTGGTGTCCTCCAGCATTGCCCGTGGTTATAAGATTAAGTCGTCTGGCTGAATAACTGGATAGTAAATAGCCTGTTAACATCCCTTTATCGACCAAAACTCTGGGATTTGTTTTTACCCCTTCAGCATCAAAATAAGTACTACCGAATGCACTCTCAAGATGCGGCTCTTCAGTGATGTTAATAAAATCAGGACAAATCACTTGATCCATTGTATCCAATAAGAAAGAGGCTTTTCGATACTGAGAGGTGCCTCCGATTGCAGCAATCAAGTGCCCAATCAAACTCTTTGCCTGTCTAGGTTCAAACAATACTTTTGCTTTCTGAGTTTTGATCTTCCTGGCTCCCAAGTGAGCACAAGCTTTGAGGCCGGCTTTTTCACCAATCTCTTTATGATCCAGTAAATCCTCTGCATTCATAGCAGTGGTGTAGTCGTAATCCATCTCCATAGAGCCATTTTCTGCCGCAATGGCAGTACAACTAATGGTATGTCCAGTTGATTCTGTTAAACCAACAAAACCATGCGAGTTAGCATAAACTGTTCGGTTTTCATAGGTAGCAACGTTAGCTCCTTCCGTGTTCTCAACTTTGGAATCGGTATCCAAAGCAGCTTGTTCGCATTCCAGTGACATTGTTTGTGCCTGCTCTACATTAAGCTCCCATGGGTGGTACAGTTTCAGATCCATGGGTTTTTGTGCCATTAAATGAGCGTCAGCCAAACCATTAAATTGATCACGGGCAGTTAAATTAGCCAGGCTGAAAGCTTTTTCAGTAGTCGTTATGAGAGCATTTTGTGATAAATCGTTGGTCGTTGCCGATCCAATCGATTGATTGGCATAGACGGTAACACTGAAGGCAGATGAAGAATAGTGTTCTATAGTTTCAATCGATTCATTCTGTGCCTGTACTGAGAAGCCTTTGCCATTTGAACAACTTGCCTCTGTTTGATCAGCACCAAGTTTATTGGCATGCTCAAGAGCGATCTCTATACTTGTTTCTAGTATTTTATTATTCATATTTATTGAGAAATTTCGTTGAGATATTTTAACTTACTTAGACACCACAAATAAGTCATTGTAGAATTATGCAATGAATATTGACGTAGCCATCATAATGGGTTCAAAATCTGACTGGGACATTATGTCCCATTCTGCAAACATCCTAACCCAATTTGACATTGCACATGAGTCCAAGGTGATCTCGGCACATAGAACACCGGTACTGCTCGATGAATATTGCAGTGAAGCCCAACAAAAAGGTGTCAAAATCTTCATTACCGGAGCAGGACTTGCAGCAGCATTGCCTGGAGTAGTCGCAGCAAAGACTACCTTACCAGTCATCGGTGTTCCTTTGGAGGCAAGTTCACTGGACGGTATGGATGCATTACTCTCTATTGTCCAGATGCCGCCAGGGATCCCTGTTGGAACCATGACTATAGGTAAAGCCGGTGCAATCAATGCGGCATTGTATGCAGCCGCAATCCTGGGCTTGCAAGACGAAAATATCAGAGAGAAAATCCAGTCCTATAGAGACGAACAAGCGCAAAAAATAATCGATACTAATCTAGAATAATTCTCTAGTTGGTTCCACCAACAGTTAATTTATCTATTTTCATTGATGGCTGCCCAACGCTGACCGGGACAGTTTGTCCTTCTTTTCCGCAACTACCAATGCCAGGATCTAATGCTAAGTCGTTTCCAACCATCGATACTTGATGAAGAATTGATGGCCCATCACCTATCAGCATTGCTCCTTTTACAGGAGCATCTAGTTTGCCATTCTTGATCATGTATGCCTCGCTGGCAGAAAATACAAATTTCCCCGAAGTTATATCAACCTGTCCTCCACCAAAATTTTTTGCATACAATCCTGATTTGACTGATTCAATGATCTCAGTATGTCCGTGCGGCCCTTTGGCCATAAAAGTATTAGTCATTCTTGGGATGGTTTGCGCGGCATAAGATTCTCTGCGTCCGTTACCGGTTGTCTGTGCTCCCATGAGCCTTGCGTTCAGTTTATCTTGCATGTAATTGCATAGCCTGCCATTTTCAATAAGGATCGTTCGTTGTGTTGGCTCACCTTCATCATCGATGTTAAGCGACCCTCTTTGCTCACTCCAAGTCCCATCATCGATAACGGTACAGATTGATGATGCCACTTTCTCACCCATAAGGTCAGAAAAGGCAGATGTTTTTTTTCGATTAAAATCTCCCTCCAAGCCATGTCCTATCGCTTCGTGAATTAATACTCCTGGCCAGCCTGAACCTAACACAACCGTCATTTCACCTGCCGGTGCCTCTTTTGCTTCTAGGTTAACGAGCGCTTGTTCAACTGCTTCTTCTGCATAGGTATAAATCGCTTTATTGTTGAAAAGACTATAATCGATACGACCGCCACCGCCACTGGAACCACTTTCCCTGCGGCCATTCTCTTCCACAATCACATTCACGCTGAGCCTAACCATCGGCCTGATGTCTGTAGTCAGGCAACCTTGTTGATTGATGATAAGTATGGTTTGATAACTCCCTGCCAAAGTAGCAACAACCTCTTTGACTCGATGATCTTTAGCCCTGGCATGCGAATCAATTAATTCTAGGATTTTTATTTTGTTATTGTCTGAAAGAGAACCCACAGGATCCGTTGATGGGTATAAATGCTGCATTGTTGTCCTTGGTTCAATCTTGACAGAATAATTCTTTTGCTTATTCGCAATACTCTTTGCAGCTTTAACCGCATTTAGAAGCGATTCTTTGTCAAACGTTTCAGAATAAGCCAACCCTGACTTTTCACCAACAACAGATCTAAATCCAACCCCTTGTTTATTAGAAAAAACTGATTTTTTGACTTGTGAATCCTCCAATGTCCATGATTCATAGCACATAGATTGAAAATAAATATCTCCCATATCACTGCCATTAGAAAGCAGTGTTGACAGCATCAAGGCTAGATCCTGTTCCGTTAAATTATAAGGCTCCAGTAAAATTGATTTTACTTGTGCAAGAGTGCTTTCAGAGTTATTCATATTGGCTAATGTTTAGCTATCAGATTAGATTTTTCTATGCACAAGGGCTGGAAAATTTTCTCTGATTTCAGCAATCAATTCTAAATCAATCTCCGCGATGACAACACCATTACCTGATGGCAAGGCATTGACTCTTTCACCCCATGGATTAATGATCATTGAATGACCATAGGTCCTTCTATCACCATAGTGCTCACCCCATTGGGCAGCTGCCAATACATAACTAAGATTTTCAATTGCTCTTGAAGTTAGCAAAGTCTCCCAATGTGCCGCACCTGTTTCTTCAGTGAAGGCTGCGGGAACCACAATGAGGTCGACCTCGTTGAATGCTTTAGATCGATAGAGTTCTGGAAAACGGACATCATAGCAAATAGAAAGACCCAGTTTGAACCAGGGCGTTTGAATACTTACAGGTGTGGAACCGGGTTCAATAAAACTTGATTCTTTGTAAATTTTTTCATTGACGACCACATCAAAAAGATGAATTTTGTCATAAAAAGAAATCAAGGCTCCATTTGAGTCAAAAACCATAGATCGGGCATAACTTCTGCTCTGATCATCGTTCTTAATTGGGATAGACCCTGCAATAATCCATATTCCATATTCTTTCGATTTCTCAGCAACAAAGGATTGTATTGGACCATCATTAAAATCTTCCATAATGTTACTAACTAACTGTTTATGAGAGCCCATAAAAGCAAAGTTCTCCGGCAGTAAAACCAAACAAGCGCCCTGTTTGGAAGCCTTTAGGAGTAAGGGGTCTAGAATATCCAAATTTTCAGATACGGAATCTGTAGAATTCATCTGGATTGCAGCTATCTTCATAACGATAATATTAGTTGATTTCTACTGAATTATTAAGAGCATCCTGACTCTCGATCGTTTCGGCAAGGTAATCTTGACAATCATCAAAAAATGACAAGGCAACTTCATTCGTTGGTATCAATTCAATTTTTGGGTTTTCCCAAGGTCCATTAATAGAGTAGTAATTAACACCAACTTCCTTGAGTGGTTTTCTCAGTAATTTTGTAAATATAAAGACACTGGCCGCTACAGCAGGCCCTCCGAGCATTGCACCCCCCATGGGTAACATATCCGAAATTGCTGGTTGAACTATCGCCAATTGGTTAAAAGTTCTACCAATCAAATCAGTCGCTCCGATGATCACAATATCAGCAGTTGTCCCCTTGATCACAAGATCGCAAGTATAAGCACTACCATTATTAAATTGAAAATCAGCAGTTACTTTTTTAAAGCTAAAGCCTTTCTTAGTGATATCACTAAAATCCAACAACAGCCTTTTAGGTAATTTAGAAAGACTAAATAAGCTAAAAATTTTTCCGGGAACTCGCTCAAGAAGGGTAATCTGACCATCATCAATATTAATTTTCATACTCCCTTCCCCATGAATTATTTGTTTCCTGCGTGGTATTTCTGACCAAATCATATCTAGATCAAATTCAGAATTATTACTGGCTATAAAGCTTTGAAGGCCAAATTGCTCTTGTAGCGTTTCTATATCAACACTCCTTGCTTTTACATTTTTTAAAGTGAGCAGAGGTCTTCTTGCACCTGGGTAAGATAAAACAATCAGTTTTTTTATCGGTATCTGATCAAACATGAACCCATTTTCTGGTGAATGTGTGATCAATATCTCACTGCCATCAATTAAAAGTGATTTTATTCTGGTTGATCTAGATTTGAATGAGGCAAGAAAATCAATCTCAATTTCTACAATATTGGCCTGCAGTCCCTTGTCTTCCTGTTGAAATAATTCCATCGAGAATTGATCAAAAGTTAAAATAGGATTAATAGAAAAATCATTAATGGTCAGCCACTTAAAATCCAAGTCTTGATAGTCAATGACAGCATCGAATACCAAATTCATCCGAGCAATAACAGGGTTTTTCCAACTAGATATGTACTTTGGTAAAAGAATGCTCGAGGTCGCCACAACAGTTAGAAAAAGCATGACGATAGTAACTAAACAAATTTTTATGATTCTAGTCATAGGGAATATATATCTAATATTTATAGTAAATTACAATACCATCTTCTTCTAATCACGAATCAGATGAAAGTCATTCATGACCTAATTTCGATGGTACGGTTGTCCTTCCAAAATAGTCCAAGCTCTATATATTTGCTCGGCTAAAATGGCTGGAACAAAGGCATGTGGCAAAGTTAATCTGGACAATGAAAGACATCTGTCTGCTCGCTGATGAACAAGATCTGAGAATCCATCGGGTCCTCCAATTGCCATAACGGGCTTGGTTGACTGCAACATCCATTTTTCAATCAATAAGGAAAACTCTTTTGTAGAAAGCATTTCGCCGTCCTCGTCAAGCAATATCAGTGTTTCATCTTTTTTTATAAGACTCAGTAATGCTTTACCTTCTTGGTTTAAGGCATGATCAATCGGTTGATTTTTTTTTCGTTGAGCTAAAGGTATCTTATTTAGATGTAGTTGGATATGTGGTGGTAGTCTTTTTTGGTAAACTGAAAAACCATCATCTAACCAAGCTATTGATTTAGATGCAATCGCATGCATTTTAATTTTCATAATTGAGGTCTAACTGTTTGATCGCCCACACTCCATAAATCCTCCAACTTGTAGAATGAACGAGTTTCCTCCTGCATAATATGGACAATGATATCCCCAAGATCAATTAATACCCATTGCGAAGTCTCATAACCTTCCACACCCAACACTGCATGACCCTCTTTCTTTACACTTTCAGCAACCTTGTCTGCGATAGAGCGGACATGCCTTGACGAATTACCTGTGGCAAAGATCATGTAATCACTAATACTCGTTATGGAGGAGACATCTATACTTGAAACTGCCTTTGCTTTCATATCATTAAGCACTGTCAAAGTTAATTTAAGCAGTTCTTGGTGCATCACGTTAAATGGTTTCAGGGGTAGAAAACATGAATAATAAGTATCCAATTTCTTCCCAGGGATTACCAATGACCACACCTTTTATGACATTATCGACCTTGCATGCCTGATCAACCAATTGGCCAATTTGAGTTTTGGATTGGCTAATCAGATAAGGTTCAATTATTTTTTGTTTGCTGGGCCAAATTCTAGCCTTCTGCATGGCTTGTTTGACCGATAAACCACCATCGATATCCAAAGAAGCATCCATTAAGTTCTTTATTTCCCAATATAAAACAGCCAGAATTTGCTCCGGTCTCATCCCTTCACTTTTTAAGCGTTCATAAATACGATAAACTCTTGTCGGATTCTTCAAAAAAGCCGCTTCGGTTAGTTGGAATAAGTCAAAATGAGCTCCATCAGCCACACATTGAGAAATATTTTCCATCGTCACTTTGCCTGTAACTTCCATCATCAGTAGTCGTTCAATGGACTGTTTTGCAACGATAAGATTGCCTTCAGTCAATAATACAAACATTTCTAAGGCGTCTCGATCGATACCTAAACCATGTCTTGTTAATCTGTTTGTTAGCCAACCACGAAATTGTCTTGGATAAACTTTTGGACACTCAATACTGATTGCCTTTTTCTGCAATTCTTTTACCCACTTGGCTTGCTTGATATCTTTTTCAAGTTTGCCTGCTACGAATACTAGTAATGTGTCCTCATAAAGATTCTCAATTAATTTAACAATTGCTTCAGAGCCTTGCTTACCAGGCCTAGAATTGGGTATTTGTATTTCTATATATTTTTTCCCTCCAAATAGAGACTGGCTTTTTAAACTATCATCTACTGCACCCCATTTGAACCGACCTGTAACTGTGAAAGTAGCCTTATCGATGTAATCATTTAATGCTGCTGCTTTTCTCAATTCATCAAGAGACTCAATGATGAGTAAATCTTCAGATCCTGAAAGGAAATAAATAGAATGGACCTTTTCTGAAAGATGATTGATTAATTCGCTACTACTGAGTTTCAAATATCGATCTCCTTGAGTTCGATTGCAGCATCATCTAGCAACAAAGGAATATCATCTTCAATTGGATATAACAGTGTTTTACTAGAATTGATTAGAGCATTGTTCACTGTATCTTTTGCAACCGATCCATCTAGTTTTTTGAGTGTTTTGTTTCCAATGGCTGTATTAATAACTTGAAGTTCTTTTGATGTCACAAAACTCAGTTTTTCTCTGAAAACTGGGCAACAAATAATGTCTAATAATTTTGGATCCATATGTTAAGAATTTTTTGGACTAGAGAAAAAACGAAATGTCTCCGGAACGGGATCGTAGCCAGAATTAAACAAAGGATTACAACGAAAAAGCCTAGTCAGTGACAGAGTCATTCCTTTCATCAACCCAAAACGATCCAAAGCTTCCAGTGCATACTGGGAGCAAGTCGGTTGGAAACGACAAGAAGGTTTAAAAAAAGGAGACAATAATTTTTGATAAGCAATAATAACTGATTTTGCCAATTGTTTTGGAGCAATCATAATAGTTATCATCAATTTACTTTAGTTTTAATCTTTTGGCTAGCAACCATGTTATTTGCGTCATTCTTGATTCTTTCCAGCATGATATTTAATCCATTGTTCCGGGTGGGACTTAAGTGTTCATCAAGACCAATCATCGATATAAAAGATGGCTTGGTATGAACAATATCAACGGGATCTTGCTCATTGTATATCCTCAGTAGCAGGGCTATTAGCCCTGAGACTATAGCAGAATCACTAATGGCCTGACATATGAATAAATTATCTTGCAACGCTGTTTTAAACCACACTTGGGATTGACAGCCAAAAACTCTATGTTGATCGACTTTCCATTGATCTGGGAATACAGGTAGCTGTTTTCCAAGATCGATAATATATTCATAGCGGTCCATCCAGCTGTCAAAAATCTCAAACTCTTTAACAATTTCTAATTCAATTTCTTTAACTGACTTCAATGGTTATAACCTTAACCCTGTTCTAGTCCAAATACTTCCATCGCGTCCCCTCATCTCCATCTTCAATAACCACTCCCAAACTCAGCAATCTATCTCTAATTTCATCTGCTTCAACAAAATTACTTGATGATCTAGCTGCCTCTCTTTGTTTAATTAATGTTTCAATTTCCTCAGCAGTCAGAGAGTCCTTATGGCTAGTTTTAAACCATTCATCCGGATCTGCTTGCAGCAATCCCATTAATTTTGCAGATGACTTTAAACTTGCGGACAAAGAGATTGCTTCTCCTTTATCCTTGGTGCTATTGATAGCTTTAGCGATATTAAAAAGTTCAGCCAAAGCCTTGGGGGTATTGAGATCGTCACTGAGTGCCTCTATTACTTTTTCAGACGGCTCGCCTTCTTCAATTTGATCAGTAACAGACCTAAGTGCTCCATATAATCGATCCAATTTCTTCTTTGATTCATTCAGCACATCATCGTCCCAACTAATTGGCTGTCTATAGTGAGTAGTGATAAGTGCCAATCGAATTACTTCACCAGGAGTATTTTCAAGAAGTTTTCTCACCAGGAGAATATTACCCTCTGATTTTGACATTTTTGCGTGTTTAAAATTGACCAAACCGTGATGAATCCAGTAATTACAAAATTTTTGCCCATTGTGTGCACAGGTACTCTGTGCCATTTCATTCTCATGGTGTGGAAAAATTAAATCACCTCCTCCTCCGTGAATGTCTATACTTTTCCCCAGGTAACTCTCTACCATAGAGGAGCACTCTAAATGCCAACCAGGTCTCCCAAAACTCCAAGGGCTATCCCATCCTGGCAAATCTGCTGTAGACGGCTTCCAAAGAACAAAATCATTCTGATTTTCTTTGTAAGTAGCAATTTCCACTCTTGAACTGGTGATCATGTCTTCTTGTTGTCGATTAGACAACTGACCATAGCCAGAAAATGAGTCAATTCTAAACAGTACGTGCCCTTCATTTTCATAAGCAAATCCACCTTGTAAGAGCTTTTCAATCATTACAATCATCTGAGGAATATGATCTGTAGCTTTAGGCTCAATATCAGGTTCTGTAACACCTAGGGCTTGTATGTCTTCATGGTAAATTTTTGTATAACGTTCTGTAATAGTTTTGATTTCAGCACTCTCTTCTTTCGCGGCCTGATAAATTTTATCGTCAAGATCAGTAACATTTCGAACATAGGTTAACTTGTAATCTAACCTCAGCAGATTTGCCAATACATCAAAGATAACTGGGCCTCTAGCATTGCCGATATGAGGACAACTATAGACGGTGGGTCCGCAAACATACATGGAAACATGGCTGGGATTAAGTGGGCTAAATGCCTCCTTGTTACGGGATAAAGTATTGTATAGTTTTATTGCCATAAAATAGTCTAATTGCTCTTTCCATAGTTATAATACCTAATGTTAAAAGAAGATACCGAGGATCATTAAGTGAAAACTGTAAATATTTTCTCTGAAAGAACCAGCATAAAGCAAGTTGAAGAAGGTAATGAGTTAGCACCAAAATTTAACTCTAAAGGTCTCATCCCAGTTGTGACTACCGATGCAGCATCTGGAGAATTATTAATGCATGGATTTATGAATCAAGAAGCATTGAAACTTAGTATAGAAACTGGAGAAATGCATTATTACAGCAGGAGCAGGCAGAAAATCTGGCTCAAAGGTGAAACCAGTGGTTTTAAACAAACAATAAAGGAATTGTTAATCGATGATGATCAAGACGCATTATGGGCTAAAGTTACAGCAACTGGAGGAGCCAGTTGTCATGTAGGCTACCGTTCCTGTTTCTATCGAAGAATTAATCTAGACAGAGACATAAATAGTGATCAAAAGGCTAAACTGCGGTTCACTGAAACAAAAAAAGTGTTTGAACCGACTGAAGTCTACCCTGAGGAATCAAATCCGACTAAACTTTGAAGAGCATAGATGTCAGATTTAATTGAAATCATTAGCTTTGATCTCTGGGATAAAGATCCAGAACAATTTGCTGAGAAACTAGGCCAAAACCATAAATCTACTGGATTTTGTGCTATTAAAAATCACCCCATTAACAAGGAACTAGTGGATAGTTGTGTTGCGA
>Ga0187833_10003834_pt1 | contig 14979 bp, 11 predicted proteins | sample ETNtaG_37_FD_167968 | JGI IMG/M metagenome (GOLD analysis project Ga0187833, IMG submission 167968) | Marine microbial and viral communities from oxygen minimum zone, Eastern Pacific Ocean - ETNP2014_SV_400_PacBio MetaG (Illumina Assembly) | ecosystem: Environmental > Aquatic > Marine > Hypoxic... | reverse complement strand
TCTAACAATAGATGATTTTCGTCATTTTGAAGGATATCACAGTAATGCTGAGTTCTTGGTCTATAATGCTTTGAAAAAAATTTTAGAAACAAAGGATTGGCATATACATTATTCATTGAACGAGTTTCAAGAGATTTTATGAATTCCCAAAATGTTTCTTTAGTCATCTATTATTGATTTCCTAAACCCATATCTACCTACATCTCTTGTCAGTATAACTAAATCACTATAATAGTCTTTGTTTAATGATTCATTGTCTATGATATCATGGATAATAACATTACAATTTGTTTGTAGAAAACCTACTTCAAATTGATCTTCATCGTAATCATCACATGTTTTAATTTCAATAAAATCAATAAATTTCCCATCCTCAAAATTGATCTCCCAGAAGAGTTCTCCCATAAAATCAAAAATATTATGCTTACCATGAATTAGACCATTTTTGTAATTTATTTCATCGATAATAATACCCTTTTTAGAATAAATAGTAATTTTGCCATCAATGAATCCCTCTTTATTATTTCCTTCTACTAATTTTTCACCAGTCTCGTAATAGTGTGTCGATAATCCATTTAATTTGCCATTCTTATAATTATGCCTTTCCCCTATAATATTAGTGCCAGGCCAATAAGTAATATGCTCACCGTCTTTCTTTTTATTGAATATATCAAGAATTCCCATAAGTCCTCCTATAATCAGAAGTTGCTTTGAAAGTAGCAATCCCTACAAGACTTTACAATATCCTTCTTTATGTCTATATAAAAAATATATCATGGTGTAATGCAAAATTTTCTGGTCTTTGATTTAGAGGGTACCTAGTTTCTTCTTAGTAGATGTTAACTATTCAGAAATCATTGAAAAATATTAATAAAATCCAACCAAATTATTTATATATATGATTGGTAGAATAACACCCTCTGATCTAACAATAGATGATTTTCGTCATTTTGAAGGATATCACAGTAATGCTGAGTTCTTGGTCTATAATGCTTTGAAAAAAATTTTAGTAACAAAGGATTGGCATATACATTATTCATTGAATTTGAATGAAAATGTCCATCTTCGAAATCCGCAAGGTAGTGATATTGATTTTCTTGTTATCAATGAGGAATACGGATTCATGTGTATTGAGGTAAAAGGAAGTTCAGTAAGAATGAATGAAGGTGATTTTCAACAATTCAATCATGCAAGTGGTACGTGGGTGAACACAAAAGATCCATTTGGACAGATTAAGGCAAACCACGCAAGCATGATGAAATTGTTCAAACAGTACAAAGATATTAGAAAAAGACCCTTATTTAGTTGGTGTGTGATATTCCCCGAGAGCACAGAATTCAATTCTACAGAATATTATGAAAGTAGTTATTGTCTTAGAGATCAATTCAAACATGATTTTACAAGCTTCATTGAAGCTAGAATGGCCTGGACTAAACAGGATATCATGGATAAGATGAATATTGTGACCGAACGTTTGAGTGCATATGACGTAAAATTGATCTCGAATCGATTAAGACCACAGGTAACAGATGACAGACCGGATAACATTATCAATATGTATACTGTTGATATGATAGATGAATTGACAAGGAAACAGTATCATGTGCTTGACAGCTTATCAAAGAATGAAAGATTCTTGATCGAAGGATCCGCAGGTACTGGTAAGACCTTTCTTGCAAAGGAAATATTCAATAGAAAGGTTGTTAATGAAAGAATTAGATGTCTTTTTCTATGTAATTCTGAACCATTCAGTATATCATTGAGACACTTTTTTGAAGAATCCATTGATCTAAATGAAAATCCCATTATTTCAATGAATGAGATTCACAAACATTTACGTTCATCAAACGAACATGTTCTTTTGGAAAATTATATTAATTATATGTTACAAGGGAAAAATAAATATGATGCGCTTGTAATTGATGAATTTCAAGATATAATTTCATTTTCGGGTATGGAGTTGATTATTGATAGTGTATTAGATAGAGGATTCAAAGAGGGTTCTTGGTTCTTTTTTGGCGATCTTACTAGACAAGCAACTAACGTCGATTTAGAAGCTGTAAGGGAAAAATTTGATGGTTTGCAAATATTCACATATTATTTGGATATTAATTGCAGGAACACATTTAACATACATCAATATCTTAGATTCCATACCAACTTGGAGGATTCGAATCTTAAGAGCAATCAAATACTTGGTGTAGACCCTGTTCATTTATTCTATAAGGATGATAAGGAAAGAAATGATAAACTTGCTGAAAAGATAAAGCTGTTGACTGAATCAGGACATAAGGAATACAATATCACCATTTTGTACGGAAATGATGAGCAGAAAAACAAATTAAAAGAACTTGATCTAAAGATTTATGACCTAGGTAGAGAGCCTGATTCATATTTGGATATGAAAGGTGTAACATATTCATCAATAAAAGAGTTCCAGGGTCTTGAGAACGATATAATATTCATCTATGGACTACCAGATATGGAAGAAAGCGAATCGATAAAGATTTTATATATAGCTATTTCTAGGGCCCGATACAAACTGTTCATACTCATAGATGTAAATAACAAGGAGCTCATTAGAAAATTTACCAGGCAGGTCGTTCAAACATGAGGGATAAGATCATAGAACAATTAAGATATGAGATCATCGGACCTGGTAAGGATTCTAGCGATGAAAAAAAGGCCGAGATTCTTAAAGAGTCTCCTCTAATCGAGTACATTTCAGGTATTCTAGAGCCAAGGACACCCACTAGGGACATTTCGGATGAGGTGATGATAGATGATGATAGTACCATTGATGTTTCCTCTAAAGTATTGAATGAATCATCTGTAGATGAAGGATTATCCTCATCGAATACATCTCAATCATCCTTGGGGATGAGTTTTATTATACCAAAGAAAAATAAAGCCAATTATTCTATACAGCTTCATTATGGCACCTATGAGAAATTCAAGACCGAAGAAGCATACATCAGATATAGAAGGATTGATAATCATTTTACCTATGAGCTAGAGACAAATGTAATTGAAGAAACAACCTCGCCAATATATATAGATGTCACTGATAATGATGGTGAACCCATCCAACTTTGTGTTGTTATAACAAACAGGACCAGGGAATCTGGTCATATCGATCTTACGGACAAATTATTGTTAACATTATCCGTATTTAACAAAAATGAATGGGAGAATAGGAAAAGACCACCTTTTGACCTATGCTTCTTTCAGGTAGAACTTGGTATTAAAGCAATGGCAGAGCCTGCAAGATTCCTTCCATATCCAGAGCCCATTGTCTTTGAGTCTTGGGATAACAAATTAAATGCTTTACTTTTTCGAAATGTCAATACTTATGGCGTTGGACATTGTTGCTCCCTAGAGTGGGAGAATGAAGACGAGTGCAATAGCCTATTTACAACCTTCTTACCGGAATACGAGATTCATCTTTTGAAACATACTGTTTCAAATGAGATCGACCTTAAGATGTCAAGGTTGTCCGATATTGAATGGGATGATTCATCATATGAGATCTTATATGGTATAAAGAATGAATATGATGATTGGATTGGAGAATTGCGGAACAAACTGGGCTCTTTCAACAATGTTATCTTTGAAGAACAAGCGCAGAGCAATATTAAAGAATGTGTGAAATGTTCAAAAAGGATAGTTGATGGTATAGAATTGTTAAAGAGCGATGACAAAGCGAAAGAGGCCTTCAAGCTAATGAATCGTGTGATGCTAGAACAACAATTAAGATACTCTCTTGAGACACGATACTGGAACCGAGATGAAACAACTGGTGATCTAACATTTGAAGAGAACATAATTCCAGATATAAATGATCGGACCACATGGTCCGATTGGGATGGGAAACAGAATACCAAATATGGAAGGTGGAGGATCTTTCAAATGGCATTCATATTGATCAATCTAAAGGGAATGGTCGATGGCAACGACCATGAACGCAAGTTCATAGAGTTGTTATGGTTTCCTACAGGAGGCGGTAAGACCGAGGCCTACCTAGGGTTGTCTGCTTTCTCAATCCTATATAACAGGCTCATGGGAAGGCAAGAGAGATCTGTAGATGTTATAATGCGTTATACACTAAGGTTGTTGACAGCACAGCAGTTCAATAGGGCTTCATCAATGATCTTGTCATGTGATCTTCTAAGAAGGGAGATGCCAGAATCATTAGGTAATGAGGAGATTTCCATCGGTATGTTCGTTGGGACATCTGTAACACCAAACTCGAGGCAGGATGCTATATATGAACTAAATCAACTTGAGGAGAATCACGATCCAAAGAACTTCGTATTCGTTGTATTGAAATGTCCATGTTGTGGAAAACAACTAGGCCTAGTTGATGGTAACAGTGAGTTGAGAGGATTGGAGGAATCAGATAATACTGTAAAGTTCAAGTGTTATGGTGCATGCCCATATTCAAACCAATATATGCCAATATATGTGATAGATGATGATGTCTATGAAAATAGGCCATCATTGGTGATAGGTACGGTTGACAAATTCGCTTTGATCCCATTCCAGGTAGAAATGCGACATTTATTTGGGGTCGATACACCTGTCCGCGGACAACGTTCTCCACCAAGTTTGATCATACAAGATGAATTACATCTCATTTCTGGGCCCCTAGGATCAATGGTAGGTCATTATGAAGGGATATTTCATAAATTAATGGAACAAGAAGATAATTTACCAAAGATCATTGCATCTACAGCTACTATCTCTATGGCCAGGGAACAGATCAATACATTGTATGCTGCTGACCCTAAGGATATAATGATCTTTCCACCGCCTGGGATCGACCATGATGATTCATTCTTTGCCAAGATGGATAGAACGCCTGGGACTGGAAGAAAATATGTCGGGTTGTTCGCCAATAGTTCTCCGTCTTTCTCTACCAGCCAGGTCAGGATATATTCCATATTGTTGCAATCTGCAAAATTGTTTGACAACATTGCGGATAATGTCAGGGATGCCTACCATACCCTATTATGTTACTTTAGTTCTTTGAAGGAATTGGGTCATGCAAGAACAATTCTTACTGATGATGTAGCCACAGGGCGCTTACAACAACTTCATAAAAAATTAGAGATAACAGCAGATCAAAAACGATATTTGAATACCAACAAGATCATAGAATTGACAAGTAGGATACCCAATTATGATATTCCCAATGTGATGAGATCACTTGATGGTACAATAATTGATGATAAAGCAATAGATGCATGTTTGGCGACCAATATGATTTCAGTTGGACTTGATGTACAAAGGCTAGGTATAATGTGTTGCGTAACTCAACCGAAGTCGACAGCGGAATATATACAAGCGACAAGTAGGATTGGCCGAGATAAGAGTAGACCGGGGGTGGTATTCACTATATATAATACAGCACGAGCTAGGGACATGTCCCATTTTGAACGTTTTATTTCATATCATTCGAAGATCTATACTCATGTCGAGCCTATGAGCCTGACACCATTCTCGATAAGGGTTAGAGAAAGGGCATTAGCAGCAACTTTTATAGCATACCTACGTAATCATATTAATCTTGATGCTGATAGGTATTCACCAAGTGAGGTATTGAACAACACGGACTTGATAGAAGAATTCAAAGACTATATTAAAGCAAGGTTGAGGATTATTGATGAATCCGAGGTATCACGTGCCCTTGTAGAGATCGATGAGATCATAAGAAATTGGCAACAATTGAACCCAAACATTTTCGGGGATTTCAAGGTAAACCCTGCCGCTGCACCACCACTTATGATACCATTTGGGAAGGATATGCCTGAAAATTGGGTCAGCAAACCATTTAGAATACCAAGTTCCATGAGAAATGTAGACAAGGAATCCCCTATAAGGATCTATGAAGAATAACACCAAGATCAGAAGAGGTCAGGCACTGTACACCTTTGGCATTGGTTCAGTGATATCAACACAAGATGACGAATCATTTATCATCCTTAACAATAGTTCTTGGAAATATTCTCGCACAAATGAACATAAACATGTGATCAGGGAACCAAGGTTGAGATCATTACTACAAGTAAATGGTTTCAAATATCCACCTGAGGATAAAAGTCTTTACTTAAATGGGGTATACATCCCATCATCGGAGTATATAACATCAATTCGATTTCCAGGATGGCATTATTGCAGGTTCTGTAAAGAGATGTACCATATAGGTCCTACACAGACAGATCTTTCATGTCAAAATAATGATTGTCTAGTTTTCAATAAGTTCAATACCTTGATATCTACAAGGTTCATGACTGTTTGTAGTAATGGTCATATTGATGACTTCCCATTCATTGAGTGGGTACATGATGGAATGCACGAGAATGATCATAAATTAAAATATGGTCTCAGAAATTGGCTAAGCACAACCCAGGCCGTAGAGATCAGATGTAAGACATGTTCTAAAAAGCGCAACATGGGTAATGCATTATTGGGTGGTAGATTGAATGGTGTAAGAAGTTGTAAAGGATATAGACATTGGCTTTTTAAGGGAAACCTAGAAGACACACGTGAAGAATGTGTTGTTGAAGATACCAATACATATAAGTATCAAGGCATCCAAAAAGGATCCTCGAATCTTTATTTTCCATTGACGAAGAGTTCTATATGGGTACCAGAGGGTCATGGTTTTCCAACTCAATTGATTGACTTTGTAATTCAACGTGATCTGAAAAAATTGAGAAGAGAAAACCCCGACGAAATATTTATGATTTTATTGAATGGCCTATATGATAATAACTATAATTTTACTAAAGAGGATGTCATCAGATATTTGGATCATTCTGCTTCGTCAAGTGAAGATGAATTATCAGATTATGAATCATTGAAGTTCAATGAGTTCAGCACTTACAGCATCAAGCCTGGTATTGAGGGTGACGATGACTATTCTGCTCGAATCCTTGACATAGATAATTATGAAGATAGTATAAGTTCCTATTTCGAAAGCGTAACCCTTATAGAGAAGTTGAGAGAGACCAGGGCATTCTGTGGCTTCACACGATTGGCGCCATTTGCGGATGGATCAGCATCAGGTCTCCGTGAGAAGATCGCGGAGCTGATACAAGAAGACAGAACCTTGCCAGCAAATATAGTGAGAGGGGAGGGAATTTTTGTTTGTTTCGATCAAGATCGATTGAGTGAATGGTCCTCAGATCCAGAAGTGATACAACATTTAAATCGATTGATCAGTGACGAGGTGTCGACTTCTTTCGAATCATTGGCTGAGTTCGTTCTATTGCACACATTCGCTCATTCACTGATCAAGGAGATCAGCTTGGAATGTGGTTATTCAGCTGCTTCTATCAGAGAGAGGATCTATAGCAATTCCATTGGTAGGGATAAGATGTATGGTGTATTGGTCTATACTTCTGAAGGTGATTCAGAGGGATCTCTAGGTGGATTGGTCAGGTTAGGAGAGCCGGGTAGGTTTGAGGTCATAATCAGGAATCTCATTCACAAATCCAAATGGTGTTCAAGCGACCCAGTATGTTCATCCATTGGCCTTCAAGGACCATCCAGACAGAACATTGCCGCATGTCATAACTGCTGTATCATCCCAGAGACATGTTGCGAGTATTTCAATAGATTCCTTGATAGGAATCTACAGGTTGACACTTTCATTAATATGAGCATTTCATATTTTAATTGAGGGGGGAATCACATGTTTAGGTTTGATATACCACCTTTAAATCGTATTGAAGGACAACAAAGGATCGCCGTCCAAATGCCAATCGAAGAGAATCAAGCCCTTTTGATAAGTGGATGTCCTGGGAGTGGTAAGACAACGGTGCTAAATTATAGAGCCAAGAAAGCAGAGTCAAATTCTAATGGATATGTCCTACTACAGTGGTGTGTATTATTACAAGCTTACTTGAAGAATGTATGTGACATCCTTGATATCAGTGAAGAGAAAGTTCAACGAGTTCAACAGTGGTACTATCATACTTTTGATCGTACCAATCTATTGGATGGAGAAAGGGTAAATATCAACGGTATTCAACAAAATTTCAGGAGAAATCGAAATTTGTACGATGAGATTTTCTTGGATGAGGCACAGGACCTTTGGCCAGAGTTCATTGAGAGACTACCTATGATTGCGGGTCAAATAAGCATTTGTTGTGATAATGCCCAGGATGTCTTTGGAAATAACCAAGCTGATGATATCCGAATGGATATCAAAACAAGGCTGATCAATAGAAGGATTGATGTCAAGGACTTCATTTTGACCATCAACTATAGGAATACACCAGAGATCTATGATTTTGCAAAGGATTTCGTGCCGGATGAACCGATAACCAATATAGATAGTTTTGCCATCAAGTCAATAGATGATAAGCCAAAAGTATACATTAGGAATACCACACAAGAAGGATTGTCAATAGTAGAAAATATCATCAAGAACAACGCCGGCATTAACATTGGGATACTCTGTGGAAGGATACAACATATTAATAGCATTTCCACCTATCTTAATAGTTGTGAAATCGAGCATACGAAATATCATAGTAAATTGCATTGGAGAGAAAAGATAACGGCCATGGCGAATGTAAAAAGCGTCGTACTATGTACACATCAATCAGCAAAGGGATTGGAATTTGATCTGGTGATTCTTCCGTTCATTGAGAAATTAAATCCAGGACCGAAATTTAGAAGGCAATATTATGTAGCCTGTACTCGAGCAAAGTCAAAATTGAGACTTATCTCAATGGATAAAGATATCTCATTTATCCGTAATCAGATCGATGGGGAGAACTATAATGTCGTATGAAGATATAGAAAGAAGTGAACTAGACCTGTTCCCGACAGAAAAGAAGAAGAAAGCGGAAAAAAAGGATAGCAAGAAAAAACAAGCTAGCACTAGTACACATCTAATAATTGAGCGAGAACTTTTACCTTTCCATCTTAGTGATGGACTGATCTATCCCAGTAGATACTTCCAAGAGTTGTATCCAGATAATGAGGAGATGATCAAGAAGATAAAACCTTCATTATCAAATACACTCTTGTTCACGGATGAGATCACCTTTAGGAACAAAGATGATGTCCTGGTCGAACTTGAACTTCCAGAAGGGATCGAAAATAAGGTCCAACCAGGAAGAATAGATATAGTGTTACCTGTAGATGTCATTAAAAAGCTCCATTTTCCAGATGAATTCTCATTGAGATTGATCAAGGATAATCTTGTTCTAGATGACCTGACCTTAAAGGGTAAGATAGTAATGGATGTAATGGAATCTTCCGATAGGACATATATGGATCATGTAAAATCTGGCAATCGTTTAAAGAAGAGGGTTATGGATAGGATATTCTCGTTCATGAGATTAACAGGCGGTGTATGTAGCATAAGGAACACAGAGATATTGATCGAACCAGTTCATGAGGTCACCTGTAGTATTGATAGGACCTATTTGCAGGTCATTGAGGGTCATCTTGGGGTAGATGTACCAGACAAGTTGAAGGCAATGATCAAATATGAGACCAGTTCCATACCTAGATCGATCATCTCATCGATCGAAATATTTAAGGGAAACACTGGTCCTAGAATTTGGTCTACTTCTGATATTGGATATAAGATCCTATCAAAATATTGCATGGATAAGAATGAGTTCCATAAGGTCTTTGAAGATTTTATAAAGGAAAGTTGGGAGCATTATTCTTTTGATGAGCAATTAGATATAAAGGAATTCTTAGAGGCCCATAAGGGTTTTACGAGTGATCAGATCCAGATGAAGGATCTATTAGAGAATTATAAGGTGATCGATAACATACCATTGTTCATTGCTATCATGTTGAACAAGCACCCACGTCGGAGCAGCATCCACAATGATAATCAGGCCATTAGGAACACACTTTTCCATTCTATGGTCTTCGATAAGTTGGACTATGATATACTACAGGTCATCCTTTTCTACTTTGGCCTTTATTATGGTTACCATTGTATAAGGACCAATGAGAACCTAGAGGTATGGATAAAGCAACAAATGCAATTGTCCTCTAAAAGGAGAAGACCATTGAAATTGAACCTTTCTGATTGGTTTGATAACATGGTTTATCACGGTATTTATGATACTGTGTTTGGTAATGGGGTTACATTGAAAACGGTCATAGAGGAACCAATAGTACCAAAGAAATACGATGAGAAGTTCGATGGAAGAAGATTAATTGAGATAACCACCTTTAAGACATCTGATACGAGCCATTTCTTTATCTGGAAACGTGATATGCTCAAAGAGTACATCGGTGCTATCGTATCATCTCTTAAAAAGGTCCATCTATCAGACCACATTGAGAAGTATATCCAATTCAGATTGGCAATGTTATTCGATGAGTATGGAACAATAGAAAAGGATGTTGTGATCTCATTCTCAAACAACAGAATTGAATTCAATGTTGATAAGAAAAAACTATTACAGGTCTTGGAAGGTGTATTAACAAAGGATATAGCGATCACTAAAGAATTCATTTTAGAATTGGAAACGATTCACAGCTATATTTGTAGATGAAGAATAAACTAGAAAGATTGATATCTGACATTTCTAAGAATACAAAGACCATCAATGCCCTAGGTCGTGTATATTCTACAAAAGATGACAGAATTGAAAAATTGGCCGATCTAGGTGAGCAGATGATGTGCCTACCGGAATATTATCAGACCAAATGGCTTGAAGGACTTGATAATGCCACATTAGATATCGTACATAGATATTTTTTATTGATGGAGATCTATATAGAAAAGGCAAAATGTAGAGGGATATTCATAAACAATCCCTTGAACATCAGTGAAGATCTATCAAGGGTCGAGAGGGTAGAGACGGCAAAGAAATATTTATCGGTCCACCTTGGCAATGATAACATAGATCAATTGACAATTGAAGTGATGAAAAGTTTGAACAGGTCCATTGATAATGGCCAATCAAAGGACAGTTATACTTTTGCAGCCTTGATGTTCAACCATTACTATTCATTTGTAAAAAGGTCCACAGACCAGATGGGTTGGTCGCAAATGCGGGGAGATCTTGTTATGAAAGCATATGAACATGCTGAAAATCTCAAAGATCATTTAAAGCAGATTTTGGGAGAAGAGAATGGAAGAAAGAAACTTGTATCTAACCTAGGTACGTTTCGTCTATGATCCCAGTGTCCATCAACACTTCCTCGAACATGTCCTTGTATTCCTTAGACAATTCTATATAATCCTTTTCCAAAAGGTCTTTCATGGGATAACTGTTTGTCCAGAGTTCCTCAATTAAATCGAAGTCGCTCTTATCTTTAATTCTTCTTAATATCAACAAGATCAACATTAGATCATCGATGAAACCCTCTGGGCCATGTATTTCCTCTGGGTACACATCTTTTGGGTAGAACAAATAACCAATAGTGAGGTATATTTCGCTTCTAGAGATCTGCTTAAGGTCATCCGAGGCAAGCAATGAAGAAAGGAGCACATACAGATCGGGTAATAGTTTAATTACCACATTATGATTACCATTATAGTCTTTCACGTTCTCGTCCAAATATTGAACGAAATCAAATTCCTTGTAGTCTGTCATATGATTAATGATTCTTTTTTTATCATTATTTTCCAATCACAGCATATAAAATTTAACAATACCTCTGTTGTAGATAAAGTAACAATCTCATCAATACATTACAATAACCTTTTTTATGTTTATTAAAAGATTATTAAAGATTAGTCATTTTATTATTTAAATATTTTTTTCAAAATAAGATATCCATAAAAGATAGGAGAGGGAATGTTGTATTCCAATCCATCTTTAATGTAAATGATTTCATCATCTTTGTAGTCATTATAATTATGTGTTTCAAGCTTAAGGAAATCTTTTATATGGTCATATCTTGGACCTATCAAACGTTCTTTTATTTCACTCAACAATTCTTCTGGACCTATGAGTTTTTTATCTCGTATTTCTTCAAGTGGCATTCGGTATTTATTGTATAAATTTTTTGGGCCGCCTTTCTTTTTTTTCAGCTCATCAATCCGATTCATTTCTGTCTTGGTTAAAGAAAAGTGTTTTTTGCAGTCTGATAGACTAGGTTTTATGACCTTATAGTTTCCTTGGCCTTTATGTATAGATATAGTCCATTTGATCTTTTTCTTTTCCCAATCAGAGTCCCTATTATCTAGAACCACCCTATATGCGTTGATCTTCATATAAGGGATATGTTGATCGAAAATAATATTGATTTGTCTTTTCAGTTCAGGGCGGATCTCAAAATTATGATCTTTTAGATCATAGAAATTACCGTTCAAATTTACTTTTGCCTTTAATCTCCTTAAACGAGGCTTTTTCGTTTTATTGATCGCCCGCGCAAGTTCATAGGAGAATTTTGGTGGTACTGCATTTCCTATCAGTCTTTTCTTGATCAATGCCGATTCTCCTGAGAATTGATAATTGAGTGGGAAACTCATTAGTGTGGCATACTCTCTTATAGTGGGGTGTCTATATCTATCTTTATAGTGTGGAAGGATGAATCCTTCTCTGGAAGCGATCGCACCAAAAGACATGACTGTTCTAGACACAGCATTCATGTTCTCTGGAAACGACATTGGTCCCATATATCCTTTATCTCTTTTTAGTCTCTTTGCTTTTCGCCATTCCCATTCTGCTATTTCATGTAGGTAATCATGGTCAGTGATATCATTGGGTGATAGTATAAGATCAGTCCATATTGGATCAATGATATCCTTAGACTTTTTTGTGATCTTTATTGATTTAAGAATATTACCTAAATGTAATTCTTTTGGAACATCGGTTATATCGCTGTATTTATTGATTGGTGACACAAAATCACCACAAATATATCTTAATCTTTTCGATGGCACTCCAAATTCAGCCAAATTATAAACTTTTGCATGTGGGACTTTTACATTATTGAGGGTTAGAATTCTTCTTTGTCCTTTATATCCATTTTCATCTTTTCCAGGTCTAAACACATATTCATTTTTGATGAAGTCCTTAGACTTTGGTACATTTTCCATGATCCAATATTGTAAGATACCATTTTCTTTTTTTCTTGCAACGATACGCATGAAAGCTTCAATGAGTCTTATGCCAAGGTCTTTATCAACATATCCAGATCGATTCGAGTTTGAAAAAGAAACGCAAGGAGGGGAGCCAATGATGATATCAGTGTCAGGAATGATATCATTGAATGCATTATCCGGTAATGTTGATATCTTTTCTATATCATATCTATATTTCTCGGCAGCTTTTGGAATTACTTTTACACCATGATTCATCGTAATGGATCTTCTTGCAGTTTTCCAGTTATCTATCGCACATACGATTTCAAATCCAGCCAGATGAAATCCTTCTGAAAAACCACCGCAACCACTAAATAGGTCAACAACTGTCATGCCTTTTTTGCTCAAAGTAGTATATCCTTTAGTTTTGAAATTTCTTTTTGAAGATCATTTTTCAATTTGCATTCCCATAGTGTGATCGATTGCCATCCAAGATCTATGAGCTCATTTATTTTTATTTGATCCCTGGCTTTGTTCGCATTGAATTTTTTTCCCCAAAAGGTTGTATTATTCTTCGGAAGTGGAAGATCGCAATGTGGGCAACGATGCCAATAGCAACCATTGATGAATATTGCCAGCTTATGACGATTGTATGAGATATCTGGTCTGCCAGGTATCTTTTTATTATGCAATCTGTAACCTACCAGACCCAATTTGTATAATTCTTTTCGCACTATTAATTCAGGTTTTGTATCCTTTGCCTTGTTTGAACTCATTATTCTAGACGTTAGTTCATTTTGTGGTAATGGCGCTCTTCCATCTCTGATATATTCCATTGTATCAGGCCTTTGCTATATAAATAGCAGGCTCAAGAATGTAATTTCTATCTAATGGTTCTTTTTTAAAAAATAAATCTATCGATAATATCACTTTTATTTTATTCTCTACTTTCGCGCTCTCAAATGTAATCAATATTTTCGGTAAATATGTGTTATGAACTCCACCTCACTTTGATTTATCTCTCCAACTTATAATATTATGTTTATTTTTCAGAAGGAGAAATGAAAAAGAAATTAAATACTATCCTGCTGTGCCATTCCCTATTGCCTTTCACTGATTCAGATACTACATTCCATTTACTGTCTGCTTTTCTGTTAGAGAGCTTTATTTAGGAGAAACAAAATGGGTGAACAAGACAAGAAACATGGGTATTCGGCTGAATTAGTTAGACTTGTTGAAAAAGATACAACCTACGAAGAGGAGTTTTATAATAATGGGAAACCCAAGTATCTCAAAACCACTAAAACAGGACGTGACGGGATCGTTATTACGATTGATTGGAAAAAAATTATTAAATGGTATGAGAATGGACAGAAGAAATATGAAGGAACTTACAGTGGTGTAGATTTGAATGGTACAGACATGAAAGAAGGATTATGGACAGGTTGGTATGAGAATGGACAGAAGGAGTATGAAGAAAATTGGGGGAGAGTTGGTATGAGAGATGGATTATATACTCATTGGTATGATAATGGTCAGAAGTGGATAGAAGCAACTTTCAAGAAGGGAAAAAGAGATGGATTATTTACAGTTTGGTATGCGAATGGACAGAAGAAATATGAAGGAAATTTGAAGGATGGGAAACTATTGTATACCACCGTTACCTGTGATGTTAATGACTGGACCTGTTTTGAATTGAATTTTTTTAAACCATAATCTTAATAGAAAGTATGTTTACCGACCAACTAACCTTATTGTGGAAAATTATAAAACGGGGTTTTTATATCCTCGGCGGGCTGCTGTTATTTATAGTTGTTATTGAAATCATACGAGCTCTTCAAACACTTGCAGCTGTTCATCCGTTATTGGCTTGGGTGGTTGGAATTGCGGGAATCGGATCCATCATTTGGGGAGTTTGGAAACTATTGGCGCTACTGAAAGAGTTTCCATCCGCA
>Ga0187833_10003832_pt1 | contig 14990 bp, 7 predicted proteins | sample ETNtaG_37_FD_167968 | JGI IMG/M metagenome (GOLD analysis project Ga0187833, IMG submission 167968) | Marine microbial and viral communities from oxygen minimum zone, Eastern Pacific Ocean - ETNP2014_SV_400_PacBio MetaG (Illumina Assembly) | ecosystem: Environmental > Aquatic > Marine > Hypoxic... | reverse complement strand
AAACGAACTTTGTTTGAAATAACTATAAAGTACTAATATATATAGGTTTACAACTTTTTATTCTTATTCTTTTTTCCCCTTAATTCATCAAAAAGTCCGGTAAATAACAGGTGGTTGGGACAGTTGATTTGCTGTCAGACTTATCCTTAATAAATAAAGATGTAATGAAAACCTGTCGCTAGTGGTCATTATAATTTCAAAAACAGCCAAGGTTTGAAGTCGAAATACCGGTTATCCTGGCTTATCCTGTCGAATGCTGGAATCTACTGTCAAGTACTGTCGTTCCATTTTGGGTGTGATGATATAGAATAAGACGGGTGTAGGGTTCGCCTGGTGATTTCATCGCCGTATTCGGATGATTTTAGGTCTCGGTATTTTTTGGAGCGGGGTTTTTTGTTTTACCCATTTTTTTAAAAATTCGGAGTATAGCGTAATCCGGTTTACGCATCTGCTTTGGGAGCATGAGGTCGTGGGTTCGACTCCCTCCGGGCGTACCACTTGTCTTAAACATCGAACTTTTCGGTTTAAGTTATCTACCTTATAAAAATCAACTGTATCCGTCTATATTGCGATAGATACAGAGACACATTAAAACAAACATCCTTTTCACATTTTGCACATGATTTGTACCTTTCTGATAATAGAATAGTTCGACTTTTCAACGACGCTCAAGGTTGGCGGACAGTTCATCGAGAATTTTTTGCATAATATTAAAATATTGCTTGACAATATATTTTCGACTCCATACTTTAGGGTAGTTATGTTGTGTTGAAAACAATCATATTGATGAAAGGTAGTAAAAGCAACATAGAGAATGGACGTAATCACACCTATTGTTGTTAAATAAAGTTAAAATACTAAATAATAAGATAAATGTTGAAATGAAAAATCCAATTTATTTGATCAATAAACGTTTCAGTTCTTTACGACCGTCTGAAAAACGAGTCGCAGAATACATTCAGAAAAATATGGATGAAGTAATTCTTTTGTCTCTTCAAAAGGTTGCCAATAAATGTAGTACGAGTGATGCGACTGTTCTCCGGTTCTGTAAGGCGATAGGATACTTGGGGTTTGATGATTTTAAAGTATCACTGGTCCCTGAGTTACTTAAAGTTGGAAGTGCTAATTATAATCAATTAGAACCGAAACAAAATGGAAATGGTATCCACGAATCTCTACAAAAAAACTTTCTGAAGCAAATGTATTCACTTCTTCTCAATTCGGATCAAAAAATAATAGTCAAAGTTGCATCACATATATCTCGTGCAAATAAAATACTTGTTATAGGTTTGGGTGGTTCGGCAGGCGTAGCACATATATTCTGTGATTCGTTGGGAAGTTTAGGCATTTTAAGTTTTTGCCTACAAGATCGCTCCATTATGCAAAATGCTGTCCCCACATTGAATTCAGAAGATGTGATTGTTGGTATATCTCATTCAGGGGAAACTTTGGAAATTGTGTCTGCAGTTAAATCCGCTAAAGAGTATGGTGCTCATACAATTTGTATCACCAATTATTCACCATCATCTTTAGCGGATGTTACTCAATTACCACTGATTACGGGAGTTCCCAGTAACCTATTAGGGAGCTATTCCTGCCAAGCTCGAATATCTCAATTGGTGATTTTAGAATTAATACTTCATGAACTTTCTAAATTGGTCGAAAAAAGAGATGACAATCATCTTTTAAATAGCCAATCGGAAAACAAACAAACAAACAAAAAAACAAACATACAAAAAAAGGAGTTAACATTATGATAAAAGCGATAAAACACATGTTTTTCATTGTATTTTTGTTGCTCGGTACTTATGAAGTAAAAGCGAATGTTTTCGCTTCCTTTGTAGAAATAACCTACACTGGGTCATTTCCTGCGACAATCACATATATCCTCAATCAGGATGCGACTACTGTTCAGATCTTAGTCAAATCCTACCCAGGAGGCGCCACGGTCAAAACAATTGATCTTGCATCTGGTGTTAACGGGGCGATACAAGGATTCAACGACGTGGCATGGGACGGCAGCTTGGATGCTGGAGGTACCGCCACGAGTGGTGTGTATTTAGTAACTATCAACGCCTCTGATGGAACTGGTTCCAATGGTTGGGAGTTGCTCAGTTACGATACGGGCCCGGATAGCTGGTACTGGTCATCCGCTGGTGTGGCAACTAACAATAATAATCCAAGTCCTTACTTTGGCATGGTCTATGTCACTGAACGTTCTGGAGGCACATCTGGCAATGATGGTGGAAGTGAGACAATCAGGGGTTTGTATATGCATTATCCCGATGGACAGTATTATGGCTTTGACCAAGCTGTAGCGTATGCCCCAGGGAACGCGGGGATTGATTGGGATGCATTGGGTGCCAACGAAGGCAAGCCAACGAGTGTGTATGTAGGACCCGATGATCGGGTTTACGTGTGGAGCCTGGCCAACAATGGTGACGCAACCGTTACAGGTGGTGTGGCAGTTGGCGATGCAGGATGGTCTTTAGCCAGTATTGATACTGTATTATCGTTTTATATACTGGATAATCATAGCACCATCTCGCGGGCAATCGTAGTGGGTGAGGGCGCCGACCGTATGCTCTATACTGTAGAGCAGGTGGGCTCACGCTACGGGTCTGATAGTGAAGGTCCCACTGATGGCGATGGTTTCGATATTGCTGAGGTGCGGTCTTATGCCATTGGAACCAGTACTGGTGTTTTCACCGGTGCCCATACGGTGGTTATCGACTCGCTGACGTTGCCCAGGGCGTTCGCCCTCGAAATGGACGCCTCGGGTTATCTCTATATTGCCCAGTCACAGCAAGATACCCTGGCAGAAACTGAATTAGTTTATGGCCTCAGTAAATGGGATATTTCAGGTACTACTGCTGTAGAAATGTGGCATATTGGTTTAGATGATGCGCCGCCACATAATGACCCCACTCATATGGCGACAGCTTCGTCTTTTACCGGGATCGCCCTGGATGAGTCCAATGGTCGCGTCTACGTGGCCCGCAGGCAGACTGGCGGTCGCCCATTGCATAATGTTATCGGTTATGCCATGAGCGATGGCGCTTTGTTGTCCGGGTTCAGCTTTGCCACAGCCCTCTCAATCGTGGGAACCGACACAACTAACCTGTCTGGTGGCGGCGGCAACAATATCCGCGATATTTTTGTGGATGCGGCCGGAAATCTGGTTTCGGTAAACTCATCTTCAGAAGCTCTTCGGGTGCATAGTCCGCCTGATGGAGCGAACAACTTCGTAACCTTCAGTCCTTATGCTGTGGATGTGGATAACGGCGCTGTTATTATAGTCCCGGATGACGCATTTGTTTCCACGGATGAGACTGGGATTCAGATACCGAAGCATTATTCCTTGAGTCAGAACTATCCCAACCCATTCAATGGTTCCACTGTCATTGAATATAACCTGCCGATTGCTAGTAATGTAAGGCTTAGCATCTTGGATATTAATGGACGCGAAGTTGCTACTTTGATTGATGAACCTCAGAAAGCCGGTACTCATAATGTAACTTGGCGTGGTTTAGATCAACAGGGACGCAGTTTAGCTAGCGGAATCTACTTCTATCGGATTACTGCTCCTTCCAGTAATAGGGTGTCTCAGCCCTTCGATCTCGTTCGTAGGATGATTTACTTGAAATAGGTAAAAACACAAAGCGAAAAAGAAAATTTTGGGAGGCAGGAACCTGCTTGCCTCCCAAAATTAACGTAAAGGTTTCGAAAGAAATCTAATATTAGTTAAAAGATTACCCCGTTTATGAAATCATATTTTTAAAAATGATAATTAGTCAATTTTACTATAATTCATTGAGGCACATGTTCTATTTATTTGTCTATATGTTTCTATCCGTCGTTATAATTATAGCAGGGACAACCGGCAAAGTAAAGGGGCGCATTTTGGATGTTGAAACAGGTGAGCCCCTGCAAGGTGCTAATGTTCAGATTGTTGGAAGTAGTTTAGGTGCTGCAACTGATATCAATGGCTTTTATTTCATGCTTAATGTTCCTCCCGGACAGCACGATTTAATTGTGACTTATATCGGTTATATGAATATTCAGCGGGTTATTAATGTGATGGCCGACTTAACCACTGTAGAAAATATTAACCTAACCACTGCTGTTATCGAAGTTGGAAGCGTTACGGTAACGGCTGAGCGGCCTGCAATTCAAATGGATAGAACCAATACGACATCCTATGTTACTGCTGAGCAAATTGAAGATCTACCTGTTCAAGATATTAGTGATTTGATTCAATTACAGGCTGGTGTGATCGTAGACAAGTATGGTGGTATCCATATCCGGGGTGGCAGGACTAGTGATGTTGCTTATATGGTAGATGGTATCCCTATTACTAGCCAATTCTCGAGCGCAGGCGGTAGCCTGTTTAATGTTGAAACCGATAATGTTCAAGAAATACAAATTATTAGCGGTACCTTTAATGCTGAATATGGACAGGCTCAGTCGGGAGTTATTAATATCATTACGAAAGATCCCGGTAGGCAGTTTTCAGGGCATCTTGCATTGTATGGCGGCGATCGGTTTAGTAAAAATTTAAGCACTTTCCCTGGAATAGATGAACTGCACCCACAAAACATACAGAATTTTGAAGGGCGCATCGCGGGCCCTTTACCATTCTTCAATAAGATTGGTATTTATTTGAGTGGTCGCTATTTCTCGGATGCCAACTATCTTACAGGTATACAACTTGCCCGTCCGGAGGACGCCTGGCAAATTGCTGCTTATGATACCTGGTATCGCCGCAAGTTTCCTAATGATCCAGAAGTATGGAAAGGCATTATAGAGATTCCAGATTCTCTTTTTACAGGCGATGGTAATATCGTGGCAATGGATCCACTACAGCACCTATCACTAAACGCAAAATTTGTTAGCCGCCCATTTCCAGTACTCCGTACATCTTATAGTATATTTGTTGAAAATGAATCCGGTCGTGATTACGATGATAATTACCGCTATACACCGGATGCTCTGAAACATGTCTTCAATAAATTTCAAATGCATACTTTAAGTGTAAATCATACCTTGAGTCCTAGGCTATTTTATACGGTAAATTTAAACTACTCCAAATCTTCCAGAGAGGCCTATCTGTTTAGTGATCTGCTCAGCTCTAAACTGCAGACAGTCTCTCCGGAAAGAGGGCGATTCAATCTGGGGGGAACTAAATCCGGCAAAGATCTGGTGGAAACCGATAAACTGTTAGGTAAGATGGATTGGAACTGGCAACTAGATAATTATCAGCTATTTAAATTTGGAATTGAAGGGACGACCCATCGGATCCGATTTCAAAGCCGCAGCCCTGAATTTTCGTCAAATCCTAATTTTTCCAGCAATTACTTCCCCAGTGATACAAGTTTAAGTTTCAGCGAATTCCTGGATCAGTCACAGGCTGCAGTACTTGAACCTCCTAAATTGGCGCCCAATGGAGAGAGCGGATTAAGTGACTTGTATTATGAGCATCAGCCGCTGGAACTGGCGGCGTATATCCAGAATACAATTGAGCTGAATGAGCTGATTATCAATCTTGGGTTACGCTATGAATGGTTCAGACCGGACCACGCGATCCTTGCCGACCCACGGGTGAATCCAGCATCAGGCAGTGTAACACTGACCAGCAATACTGATCTGCTGGATGTTGATCCGAAATTTCAACTCAGTCCCAGGCTTGGAATAGCTTTTCCCATTTCTGATGCCGGAGTTATCCATGTCGCCTATGGACATTTTCTTAAGCTACCACCATTTGCATATATCTATGATAATTCTGAATACAAAATAGTTGGTCTTAATTCAACCATCGTAGGCAATCCCGATCTTTTGCCCCAGAAAACCGTATCATATGAGGTGGGTCTTCAGCAAGAACTAGTTCCCGGGTTGGGCTTTGAGGTTACTCTTTTTTATGCTGATTTTCGGAATTTATTGGGGTTAGAGGTGATTCGTATGGTCGGCAATGTCAACAGCTACTTCAGAAGGATAAACCGGGATTACGGATTTAATCGGGGAATTGCTTTAGCAATTAGGAAAACAAGCGGTCCAGTCACAGGGACTCTGGATTATACTTTTCAAGTCAGTAAAGGCAATGAATCAGACCCCAATAATATTGCTATTATTTCAACCGGGGGCCTGGGCGGAGGGATTATACGAGATAGTGAAAAACAAGTTCTGCCCTTGGATTGGGATCAACGACATACCCTCAATGGCACCTTGGCCATCAAAACAGGGAATGCGTGGACATTCAGCCTGATTGGGCGTGTATCCAGTGGGCAGCCATATACTCCTGAACCCATCAGATTAGATGTGAAATCCAAATTTAAGAACACTGAATTCAAACCTTGGAAAACTAACCTTGATCTATATATAAATAAAAATGTTCGGTTAGCAGGGAAGAATGTTTCACTCTTCATTCGCGTCTTCAACCTTTTCGATCGGGCCAATGAGCTGACAGTATATGCAGTAACAGGCCGGGCTAGCCGTGACCATCGCTATCCCATCACCGAACAATTGGAGCAGGACCGCCTAGTAGGTTTGTTCACTTTGAGGGATATCGATAATCATCAGGATTGGTATTCTGAACCCCGTAGAATCCAGGTTGGAATCAATCTGAATTTTGGTGACAAATAGCACTGGTCGATCTAAAATGATTTTAAGGAAAATTATTCTGGGTATTTCAAAACATGGTAGCGAATGAAAATTAACGAAATAAATAAAAGAAATATTCTGAAATTCAATCAAGGTTTTAAAATGTTGGTAAATGCAGCACTTTTCATTTTGATAGTAGGCATTACCGGTACTGCCTTTGGAGAGGTAAAGACCAAAAAAACAGCTCGTTCAGGTTCTCTGTATAAGACTGCCTTTCCTTATTTCCTAGACCGTACAGGTATTCACACAGGTAATTTGATTCGGTCAGCCTACTCTAATTTCGGTAATCTTGGTAGCCGGACTTTGGTCGAGGCGCGCATGGAATGGCCGGTTGGCAGTGGTGTGCTCTACGGGTTTGAATACGTCTTTTTTGTTGCTTCCGAGGTTATTACAGATCAAGGCGACACACTGCATATTGTTAGCGAACGCTACACTGGTGGTTCACGTGATGTTCCCACGCCAGAGACTCACAATTGGGGTTGGGAACCGATAGCTGGCTATTTTAACGACGGTGTTCTCACCAGTGGACTGGATGAGGATTTAAACAATAATGGCATACTCGATCCCGGCGAGGACCTCAACCGCAATGGGTTGCTTGATAGCCGCCTGATTAATTTTTTAGAATATCCGACCATGAGCCATTTACCGGAAACATGGCCCTACGATTGGCCGGAAGGCAGTCATCCTGGAGATACGGGGTCCCGCCGCAATAGATGGAATGGTGAATTTGGCGCCTTCGTTCGCGCTGACCAAGAGAGCTATTATATCATGGATGATCGTGCCAACGACGAGTTTCCCTATTACCCGTTTCCCGAGGATACATTATCGTTTCTGGACGGGGCCAGCCGTGGCGTAGGCCTTGAAGTAGAAGTGCGTAACTACCAGTGGAATCATCCACTGGCTGAAGATATCCTTATTTCCATCTATCAAGTAAAAAATGTCAGTTCTAAGTCGTTGCTCCGAAACATCATGGGCATGTACGTAGACGCCGACCTGGGGAAAGGAGATGCTGATGATGACGCGTCCTTCTTCGACACAATCGACGATATCACCTGGCAGTGGGACTTGGATTTCCTGGATCGCCAGGGGCGAACCATTGGCTATTTCGGTTTTGCCTTCTTGCAGAGCCCCGGCCTCATCGATGGGTTCGATAATGATGGCGATGGCATGGTGGATGAGAGTCAGGAAGATGGTATCGATAATGATGGCGACTGGCTTTCATTCAGTGACCTTGATGGTAATGGTGTGTGGGATTTTGAGGATACCAACCTCAATGGCCAGCTTGATACCGGAGAAGATTTGAATGAAAATGGTATTCTGGATTTAGAGCAAATTAATGATGACGTAGGTTCCGATGGTCTGGGTCCCTTTGACTTGGACTATCCGGGGTTTGATAGTGATGGCACAGAAGGAAATGGAGTGCCGGATGAAGGCGAGCCTAATTTTGAGTTCACCGATAATGATGAGATTGATCAAATTGGACTGACCAGCTATTTTGCGGCAGAGCCATCTCATGACATGTCAGCTGATGAGGATTTCTGGCAGGCGAAAATCCAACCTGGCTTCTTTACTTCATCTATTTCTGGAGTGGATGTAGCTTTCACTTACGGATCTGGATTTTACAAACTGCTACCTGGCTACTCTGAACGATTTGCTATCGCTTGTCTATTTGGTAATGATTTTGATGATATTATTCGCAATAAAAGAACCATGCAGCGTATTTACGATGCTGACTATGATTTTACCAAACCCCCCATTAATTCTATTCTAACTGCCATTCCGGGAGACAATAAGGTATATTTGATTTGGACGGATGATGCCGAAAACTCCCGTGATCCAATTTACGGTGCCGACTTTGGATTGTATAAGATCTACCGCTCATCAGATCCCCATTTCAATGATATTAAAACAATTACGGATGCTTTTGGCAATCCAATTTTATGGGAACCCATTGTGCAATTTGATTACAAAGATGGACTGGTTGGCGCGCACCCCATTGCATTGCAAGACTTAGGCGTTAGTTATGATATGGGCAGCGATACTGGATTACGGCATTCTTATGTGGATACGGATGTTGTGAATGGAAGGACCTACTATTATGCTGTTGTTGCAGTGGACAAGGGGTATGATATTGATTTTTTTGAACGTGGTTTAACCGATAAAATGGATTTATCTCCTATCTCACCTACGGAGTCTAGTAAAATAATAGAAGTAGATATGTTAGGCAACATAGCGTTTATGGATCCTAATGTAGCTGTTGTGACGCCAACGGGACCGGCTGGAGGTGTTGCTATACCTGCAATAATAATTGATCTAACCCACTTGACTGGACCTGCCACCGGCGCTATTAAGATAGAATTAACTTTACCTGATTCGGTAAAAAACGAAGATTATCGAATCACGTTTACTGACACAACTGTAGAGCATATCACAACCGGTTTAACATTAACTCGAATTAGTACAAGTGATACGGTTTTATCCACAAATGCAAATTTTGATGATTCAGAATTTGAAATGACAGTCATCGATGGGTTTAAAATTTTATTAGATAATAACGATGAACCGGAGATCAATACTGTTAAATGGCAAGGGAATAGCAACTTGCAAATTGATATAAGTAAAACATCCGTCGGTATTCCCATCGATTTTGAAATAGAATTCTTTGATGAATATGTTGATACATCATTTTCGCCGGTACCCAGTTTTCGTGTACCGGTCAAGTTTAAAATCTGGAACATCACCGATAGCCTGCAGATGGAATTTAAGTTTAATGATTGGGAGAGTTCAGATATTGAACCGGATAGTACTATTAGTTACGGAGATATTTTAACCCTGATTGCTGCAAGAACTGGTAATAATATTACTTCAAGCTGGAAACTGGAATTTGACGTTCCAAGTGGTGAACAGCCTGTCTCACCACAGCTAGGTGAAAAACTATTTGTTACAACGTTAAAGCCATTCAGTTCAAGCGATATTTACGAATTTTCAATGCAAGGTTGGAAATCAGCAATAAATTTACATTCAGCGCTGGATGATATTTATGTGGTGCCGGACCCGTACGTTGCAGTAAATGTACTGGAATCCAAACAACCCGCTGCTTTGACAGGTCGAGGCGAACGGCGCGTCGAATTTGTGAATTTACCACAGCGTTGTACCATTCGAATTTTCACCGTCAGTGGGAAATTAGTAAAAACGATCAAGCATGATGTAGATTTTAAGAAGGGACGGGAACCATGGGATTTACTGACAAAAGATGGTATTGAGGTGGCGTATGGCATCTACTTTTATCATGTAGATGCCGGTAAAAATGGAGAAAAGATTGGTCGCTTTGCAGTTATTAAATAATAACCTGATGAATATTTATATTTCAAAGAATAATAGTTAAAAAGGAACGTGAATTGATTTTTTCAGAGGAAATTTGTTTCTTACAATCCAATACGTGCCGGCCCATGAATTGCGTTAAATTTGGTCGAACAAGTCGTTTATTCGTGAATCGGCAAGTCCTGGTTATGACGTTATTCTTTTGTCTAATATTCAACGCTAATATTCATAGCCAAAGTATTTCAAATGTTGGAACCAGTGCTGCATCTTTTTTGGAGATGGGCGTGGGCGCTCGAGCGGCAGGTTTAGGGGAAGCAGTTGTATCACTGGCTCAGGGTGCAACGGCGATGTATTGGAATTCAGCTGGGATAGGACGAGTAACAGGTTTGGAGGTGAATTTCACCTATGTCGATTGGTTCATTGATACCCGTTACATTTTTGCCGGTATTGTTGCTCCTATACCAGGCCGAGGAGCCATTGGGTTAAATGTGATTAGTTTCGGGATGGATGAGCAACCGGTAAGACTCGTGGGGCAAGAACAGGGAACCGGTGAATTTTACGGTGCACAGGACATTGCCATAGGAGTGACGTTAGCCATCAACTTGACAAATCGTTTCACCTTTGGCTTCAATGGTAAATACATTCGCCAGCAGATCTGGCATACTTCGGCGGATGGTTTTGCACTGGATTTAGGCGCCTTATATATCACCCAATGGGATGGACTGCGCATGGGTGTCAGCATATCAAATTTTGGTAGTTCATTAAAACTGAGCGGTCGTGACTTGATAAATGTTCTGGATCCGGACGGCGCTAATTACGGCGTTGACAACATTAATGTGAATTACCAAACTGATGCTTTCGACCTTCCACTAATAGCGCGTTTGGGTTTGTCTTATACCCGTTCATATTTTAATGATAATACCCAGATTACCATCGCGACTGATTTTCTCCATCCAAACAATGACAACGAGAGAGTAAACATGGGACTGGAAATAGTATTACTGAAAATGATTAGTATTAGAGCGGGGTATAAATCACTCTTTTTAAGAGATCAAGTTTCTGGGATCAGTTTAGGTGCAGGCCTGGTGACGCGTAAAATAGGTGGGGGCAAATTGACACTTGACTATGCCTACGTGGACTGGGGAATGCTTAACGCAGTTCACAACTTAAGTCTCGGTCTGATGTTTTGATCTGCTAAATAAGTTCCAAAATTACCAAAGTAGATCGCATTGGACATGGATGAAGAATAGGAATTCTATTGCCAAAATTACAAATAGAGGGCTTTGCAAAACCTATTGCACAAATTAAAATGTCTAAAATTCGTCTGCTTTTCGTTAGAAAACTTGTTCATAGCCCCGCTATGGACTGTTTTTCCTGTCTTATCCATAAAAATTTTACATCTTTTTCCTTCACACATCAGGTTTTGCAAAGTCCTCTGATAGTTATTGTTTTTTTTATTTTTTGCATTGGTTGCGACAAAAAAGAAATTGCCCCTGAATCTGGTATTGTTGCTCGTGTTGGAAACCATGATATAACAGCCCGAGAATTTCAGCTTAATTATGAATTTGGATTTGCTCATCTAAAAGAGAGCCCGGACAAAAAGGCCTCTTATTTAAAATATATGATAAATGAAACATTATTATCCATCGAGGGGTATCGGTTAGGTCTGGACAAAACAGTCCTTGTTCAAAACCTCGAGCAGTCACTGTTGGAAGAATTGTTGGTGGAAGAGCTCGTTAAAAAAGAAGTTGAAGAAACAGTACAAATTTCCCCTGAAGAAGTAAAACAAGCTGTAATGAAATCAAAAATTCGATGGAAACTGAGATACTGGGCCGAACCGAACTTGGATATTGCGGAAAATGTTTACCAATTGATGCAGGAGCAGGGTTACACAAATGTAGTACAAAAAATCATCACCAATAATCCTGAAATACCCTATCAGCTAAAAGATTTTGAGACAGACTACTTGACTTGGATGGATGTTCCCGCCGAACTGCTGGAGGCCATTAAAAATTTGCAAATCGGAGAAATATCAAAACCTGTTGAATTAAATAAAGCATATTATTTATTCCAGATTACAGATATTCGGAGAGGCGGTATATCAGATTTCGACTATCAAAACACATATAAACGATATGAACAAATTCTTTTTTATAGCCAACTGCAAGAAAAGACAATAAGCTATACTGCGGCGTTTATGACACAAAAGAATATTATTACAAAAGGAAAAGAATTTCAAATATTATGGAATGCATTATCAGAATGGAAACAACAAAACAATAAATCAGGTACCTTCTCCAGCGCAATTGATAATGCAGGTAAAACAGAACCTGCATTATGGGAACTGAAGAGGAAAATGGAAAATTCGTTGATTAATTTTGAAGGTGGACAGTTCTCGCTAAAAGAAATCATCAACCGGATTGACCCAGCTTCCATTACAGCTGAATATTCAGCGAAACAGCAGCTACGCAAGCAACTACAGCGCCAAATTGCCCTCATTGTTCGAAACTACTTATTTGCTAAAGAAGCTATTGCACAAGGATTACATAAATCATTTGCTGTTGAAAATCAATTACAAGCATGGCGTAATAAATGGGTTTATGAGGAAAGCCGACGTTACTATACGAAAAATATTACTATTGATGACTTGGGTGTGCAGGAATATTTCAGGAATAACAAGTCTCGGTATAAAACTGGCAATGGCATGGAGCCTGTATTTACCAATATTGCTAACCAGGCAAAACAACACGCTTATTTTGAACAAGCACATTTGCTTCTGAAAAAAAAGATTCAAATGCTCGAGAAGGTGAATACAGTTAAAATTTATCAAGCGGTACTGGATACCGTTGTCGTGACAGATTTCAAGAAATCACGCTGGGCACGTCTGTTTGTGTTTAAGGGCAATACCGACAGAATGGCTGTTCCTATTGTTGACTCTGCGTGGGGCTTTTAAGGCTATTTAACCCGCTTATCAAAATTAAGGAGAAAATGAATTGACAACCCCGAACATCGATTATCAAAAAAATCCGACATTTGAGTTATGGAGATATAAAATTTTTGGTATTACTTGGCTTGCCTATGCAGGATTTTATTTAACAAGAGCATCATTTGCTGTTGCAAAAATTGGGATTTCAGATGATCCGAATATTACCATGAGTAGTGAACAAATGGGGATAATTGACGGCATCTATCTTATTGGGTACGCAATTGGGCAGTTTGTATGGGGGTATCTTGGTGATAAGGTGGGAACCCGTAAAATAGTTCTTGGAGGACTTACTGCATCGATTATTGCCGGTTTTGCTATGGGTGTCTCATCCATTATGCTGGCGTTTGGTGTCTTTGCTTTGATGCAAGGTTTAAGTCAATCAACTGGCTGGGCACCCCTGGCTAAAAATGTTTCCAACTGGTTTTCATTACGGGAGCGCGGTGTCGTGATGGGTTGGTGGGCAACTAATTACACTATTGGAGGACTAATTGGTGCTCCACTCGCAGGCTTAGCTGCCTCCTATTTTTTAGATTGGAGATTCGCCTTTTATATGCCAGCAATTGTATTGCTGGGTGTCCTGGCTCTTTTTTATTTCATTCAAAAAAACAAACCTGAGGATGTTGGTTTGCCCACAATTGAAGAATATCATCAAGAATCAGTCACAATAGTTCAAGATGATAAGAGTAAAAATGAGCCTGGCGAAGGATCCTGGCAGATGACCCTGAACATAATTAAAGATCCCATGGTTATTCTTTTAGGAGCTATGTACTTTTTTTTAAAACCCACACGCTATGCCATACTATTTTGGGGACCATTATTTGTCAGTGAAACTTTAGGAACTGGGATGGCAGAATCCGCATTTATTAATGGCGCATTTTTTCTGGCGGGTCCATTTTCCGTTTTAGCGGGTGGTTACGCGTCAGATAAACTTTTTCAATCTCGAAGAATGCCCTATAGTGCTATTTCTATGCTATTGTTGGCAATACTCTTATACTTTTTCAATAGCCTTGTCTCTGGAGGTAGTAGCCTAGTTTCAGCAGGAGTTCTTTTTCTGATTGGCTTTTTGATTTATGGTCCAGATTCTCTAGTTAGCGCGACTGCGGCAGTCGATTTTGGGACTCGTAAAGGTGCGTCAACGTCATCAGGTTTAATAAATGGAATGGGGTCCATTGGTGCAGTTGTTGGTGGTACCATTCCCGGGTTTTTTAAGGATTCTTGGGGTTGGGATGGTGTTTTTACATTAATGGCAGGATCGGCATTGATTGCAGGTCTCCTTATGATTACAAAATGGAATGCGCTCCCGAATAACCACGACGTAAAGACTCATAATCAATAAGGAATTGTTACTCTAAAAATGAAGACACAGGGGAAACTCTTATATAATTGGCCAAAGGATGGTTTTGATGAATCATTAAAATTCAATGATTCATCTCAATTGGGTGAAACACCATATGATGTTGCTATTATCGGTGCAGGTATAGTTGGATGCGCATTAGCATATAAATTATCTATGTATAAGTTGAAAATACTCTTACTTGACAAAAATTATGATGTTGGAGAAGCAACCAGTAAAGGAAGTAGTGCCATAATTCATACAGGCTTCGATGCACCAGTTGATTCAATTGAATCAAAACTTGTTACTAAAGCATCCAGAGAATGGCCAGAATTAGCAAAAAAACTAAAAATACCTTTTGAAAAATGCGGTGCATTGTTAATAGCTATCAATGATGAACAGAAAAAACAATTAAAAAATATTTATGATAAAGCTATAAAAAATGGTGTCACCGATATTCAATTATTGGATCCAAAACAATTAAGAGAAATTGAACCAAAAATTACTGATGATGCTTTAGGTGGTATCCTAATACCAAGGGAATCGATTATTGACCCATTCTCAGCTTCGATTGCTTATTCCGAAATTGCTTTATCCAATGGTGTTGATATAATATTTGGCACAGAAATAATTGGCATTGAAAATGCAAATGAAAATGTAAAAAAACTTGTTACCAGATCTGATATCAAGATT
>Ga0187833_10003829_pt1 | contig 14997 bp, 15 predicted proteins | sample ETNtaG_37_FD_167968 | JGI IMG/M metagenome (GOLD analysis project Ga0187833, IMG submission 167968) | Marine microbial and viral communities from oxygen minimum zone, Eastern Pacific Ocean - ETNP2014_SV_400_PacBio MetaG (Illumina Assembly) | ecosystem: Environmental > Aquatic > Marine > Hypoxic... | reverse complement strand
TCTGAAAGCGCTTTACCTTGCAACTCGGAAATGGGTTCGTTTTTACAAACCTTTCCTTTAAATTCTGCAAGATGAATAGAATCAAATGGCGATTTAACCAGCGAATGAAACTCCATAGCTTTGAAAGTATTGCTATTGTTTTATGACCAATTCTAGATTTTTAGGTTTAACAGCAGGAGGTGTATCTCCTGCTGCCAGTCATAACACGACTGATGGTGCGCAAGGAGAGATTTCCACTCCCAAAAAAAATACGGCTAAACCGTATCGCGTCTATAATTCCGCCACTCACGCGTTAATTTGTATATATGAATTTAAAATCCAAAAACAAGCTTAACAATATAAAATAAACCAAAAGCTAATATAACAAACAATATAAGACTAGTTATCACTTGCCAGAAAAATCCAAACATAGTTAATTATACAACTGAATATGAAAAAAACACCTTTTTTGATTAAACATTCGATTTTAAAAAATAATGTAGGTTTTGCTATTAAAGATAGCTATCCAGTAAGTAAAGGCCATATGCTTGTAGTGCCCAAAAAAAAAGTAAAAAGTATTTTTAATTTAAAGAAAAGTGAGTACACAAAACTATTTGATTTAGTCCAAAGAACTAAAACATATATAGGGAAAAAATATTCACCTCAGGGTTTTAATATTGGAATAAATGATGGTAAGGCAGCTGGACAAACTATAAATCATGCCCATATACATATAATACCCAGATACAAAGGAGACCATAAAGATCCAAAGGGCGGGATAAGAGCAGTTATACCTAGAAAAAAAAATTACTAATAAATGGATTTAAATATATCAGCCTTAAAAAAAACATTAGATAGCACGAATACCAGTTATAAATACCTTTTTTTTTACGCCTTAATTAAAATAATTAACAACAATCCTCAAATTAAAGAGATTACATTTAATAAACTAATTGAAGAAATGTTAATTTTAGCATGGCTCCCTTCCTTTCAATTTAATTTAAATTTTAGAAAACAAGACCAAACTCAAGATTTGTTAACTAAATTTACCGAGAACACTGATAAAGCTTTAAAGGAAAAAAGACCAACAAACCAAATTATAAAAGGTATTAAAAAATCTGTAGAGAATATAACTCTTAATAAAGATCATTCTGAAATTCTTGAAAAAAAATTTTTAAGATACGTAATCGAAAGACTTGTCAGACCATTCTATAAAGATCTACAAAAAAGACCAGAATCAGGAAAAAAGGGAATGTATAAAATTTCTCAAAAAATTTTAAATAGAGATTATAAAAAAGAGAAACCCTTCTATTTAATCAAATATAACAATAAAAAAATTATTCTAAACAAAAAATGGAGAAACTATATAAAAGATCATTTCATCTTTTTAGAATTATGGATTTTAAGTGAATGGCATCAATATATGCAATTACACAATTCTAATACTCCCTCATTATATCAAAAATTAAAATTACCTGATTATAAAAGAAATTCCTTAGATCGTGACAGAAAATTTTGGAAAGCAATTATAAAAAAATATCCCAATCAAATTAAATGCATATATTCTGATCAAACACTCACTAACAGTAATTTTGATATTGATCATTTCATTTGTTGGAATTTTTTAGGCCATGATGAAATATGGAATTTAATTCCTATTTCAAGTGAGATTAATAGATCTAAAAACAATAAAGTTCCCAATCAAAATTTAATAGAACCTTTTATAAATTTAAAAATATCCAGTTTTGAACTAGCAAAATCAATTTTATCAAAAAGAGACTTTGAAAAATATGTTTTGGCACATACAAATTTTTTAAACGAAGATGAAAGCAATTGTAATACCGATAATTTTAAGCAAAAATACAAAGATGAAATGTTGTCTTTAAGAAATAAAGCAAAAAATCAAGGATACGAAGAATTTGTGGTACAATTAAATTAATATTTATGAGTGAAGAAATAGATAAATTATTCAAGAATTTAAAAACCGATTACGACTCTGGGGAAGGTGATGATTTGGGTAAGGATTTTTTCACACCTTGCTTGAAGAATTGTAATTTATATTTAAGAACCACAAGTGATTTCACCAGTAATGTAATTTTTGAATGGGGCGAAGCTGTCATTAGATTGGTTGATACAGAAAATGAAGATTGTAAAATAAATATGGTAGCTCATCATAAATTGCATACTAATGACTGGAATGTCTTAAGAAATTATTTAGATAATAAGAACAAAATAGATGAATATTTAGATAAGCTTTCAGAAAATATATTTGAAGAAGCATTTAAAATCGCAGAAGGAAATGCAGACGAAAAAGTTAAATTGAAGTTATTTGCATATCTTGTTGCTAGTGGAAGACTAGAATTAAAATTTGCTTTTCCTCATCATGTTAAACATCCAAACGTCTTTCATCAAAAGTATGGAATTTTTAAATTTCCCAATGAAAAAAAAATAGGATTTCTTGGTAGTCCCAATGAAACAATTGGGGGTCATTCGAGAAACATAGAAACTATAGAAGTTTTTAACAGCTCAATCTCACATGACCTAAAGCGTATTCATTCATGGGAAAATAAATTTAACAAATCCTGGAACGACAATGCAAAGGGTTTTAGAACAAAATCTTTAACTAAAAAAACATTAGATCGAATTCATTCTTATACACCCGGCAATATTAAAAAATTTATTGATGAAACTAGATTAAATAAAAAAGCCACTGTTTCAAAAAGTGCAGAACACAAAAAAGTGCAAGAGTTATGGCCACATCGAAAAGAAGCAGTTAAAATTTTTCTTGAGGAAAAATCTGGCATTCTTGAAATGGCAACCGGTACAGGTAAAACATGGACCACATTAGATATAATTGGACAGTTACTAGATGAAAAAAAAATAAATAAAATCATTATTCAAATGAAAGGTTCAGATCTTATTGATCAGTGGATCAAAGAAATAAAAATTTGGAAAATAGATAGAGAAGAAAGTATACGTATTTTAAAGCAAAATTCAGAAAAAAAAGAGCAGGAAATTTTTGAAGCAAACTTTGATAATGATAATATTGATATACTTTTCGTATCACAATTTTTTTTACCTCAATTACTTAAATCGATTGAAAATAATAATTTAGAAAAAACGCTTATTATTCATGATGAAATACATAATCTTCCAACAGAAAAAACACTTTCTAAAATTCAAGGTCTTCAAAAAAATATTGCTTATAAACTTGGCTTATCGGCAACTGTTCATGATCCTTACGAAGATGAGAGAGATGACAGACTTTTTGAAGAAGTGGGACCCATAATTTTTAAGTTCGGCTTAAAAGAAGCAATTAAAAATGGAATTTTGGTTGAATTAGACTATCAATTTTTAGATTATGAACTTACTCCAGAAGAAAGAAGAGCAAAGGCAAAATGGTATACATGGCGACAGAAACAAATAGATCTAAAAAGGTTGCCCATGGGACAAATTGACAAAACCTATAGAATTCAAGTTTCTAAAATTAATAAACTAGCAATTAATAAGCTCAGAATTTTAAATGAATATATATCAAGTCATGTTGATGTACTCGATAAATGCTTTATTTTTGTTCTTGAAATCGATTATGGTAATAAAATTCTTGAGATAGTGATGAATTATATCTCTGAAGTTAAAACTTATTATGAGGAGCATGCTGATAGAATAAACTTAAAACATTTTGCTCAAGGGGATTTGAAATGTATTATAAACTGTAAAATGTTAGCCGAGGGTATTAATTTAAAAAGTTTAAGCAATATCATTTTAGTTTCCTCAGAAAGCGAAAGGCAATTAAGACAAAGATTGGGCAGGGTTTTAAGAGTTGATGATAAAAATAATCCTAATAAACGAGCTTTGGTAATTGATTTTATAGATAGAGAACAAAAGGAGAGAATGGATGGCGCAGATTATCGTAGACACAGAATTTTAACTAAATTGTCAACTATTAAAAGGGTAAATTAAATGAGTCTTGATAAAACAATAATTAATTCAATTAAAAAAAACTTAGAAGAAAAAGGACAGTCTCCAGATCTAATTAAGCTAATTTTAGATTGGTGTGAAAGAAAAGATGGAGCAAAAATTTTGGTTGAGGAAAAAACAAATTTAATTGAAAGAATCTTAGAGGAAATAAAAATAGAACATGATACTTAATTTAATTTCTTGGAAAAGTGATGGATTAAGATGTCCCAATTTTGCGGTAAACCTTGAAAAAAATAGGAACATCTATCCAACTTTTTTACAAATGCCAAATGGCACAGGTAAAACTACAACTTTAACATTATTACAATATTGTATGTATGAGCATGAATTCACATCAAAAGAAGTGTGGCAATATAGAGGTAAAAAGAAGAATTATAAGGAAACAGGTTTTTTTGAAGCAAAATTCAAATTAGATGGAGCAAATTTTTATATAAAAATAGAATTTGATTTTAAAAATAAAACAGCATCCTACTCTTCTTCAATACGTGATGGGGGATGGAAAAAAGAATTTGATCTTCCCGAACCATTAAATATTATTATAGATAAGGGTTTAATTGATTTACTTTTTATTGATTTAGAAAAATGTCAAACAATGTTCAGAAACAATCAAACAGAAGCACAAGAAGCGATAAGAAAATTTTGTAAAGTAAATATTTTGGATAAAATTATAAATGATCTTGATGGTTATAAGACTAAAAAAAGAAAGGAAGCTGTACCGAGCGGCGCTTTAGCAAATGACATCCTAACGGAAGAGGCAAGAAATACTACTATACGCTCTAAAATTACTGAAGTAGAGAAAAAAGTTCAGGAATATAAAAAATATCTAAATGAGACTGAGGAAGAATTTAAAAACGGAACCAAAATACTCAAAGAAAAAATAGAAAAAGATAAAGAAATTAAAAAAAAGATGGAAAATTTAGAAGCGAAAAGAGATAAGGCAAAAATAAATTACCAAAAAGCACTTTCAGAAAATTTTGAAAAAATAAAGAAAATCGGAACTTACGAGGGTATTCTACAAGATAATCTAAAAGATTTTGTAGCCGGTTTAGATGATCTGCAATTGCCGGAGGAGGATGCAACAGTTTTTTTTGATGAATTAGTAAAGAGAGATAAATGTGTTTGTGGAGAAAAATTAGATGACATTAAGAGAAAAAATATACTATCAGAAAGAGAAAAATATATATCTATTGATGCAGCAACAATTGTTAACAAAATTAAATATTCAGTAAATAGTAACACAAAAGAATCTGACAAAACGGACTTAGATGCACTTGCAAAAAATATTCAGGACTCAAAACATGAGTATGATACTTTGGTTGATGATTTTAAACTTTTGACCAAATCTACGCTGAAAGATGATTTAGAACTTCACGATAGAATTCAAGAACTTAAAAAGACTAGAAAAGAAAAAGAAAAATTTTTAGACACTACAATAAAAAAAATTTGGCTAGCTAAAGATAAACCAGAAACAACAGAAAGCTTAGTTTCATTAAAAGAACAGCTAGTATTGTCAAATAAAAAACTAGCAAATTTAACTGGAACACAAGAAATCGAATCTAAAATAACATTATTAACTAACATTTTAGAAAATGCCAAAATAGAAGCAGAACAGGAAATCGCATCAGAACTTGCGATAGAATGTAATAAAAAGATTAAAAAAATGTTAACTAAGGATCCCGTTTATATAGATTCCATTAATCGCAATATTATATTACAAGAACAACAAGAGGCCGCTAGCACAGGCCAAGAAGCAAGAATAGGAATCATTTTTCTTCTCACAATACTAGAAAGATCTTCAATAAGATTTCCATTAGTTGTTGATACACCGGTGAAGGGTATGGATAAGGCTGGAAAGAGAAGAACTGCTAGATTAATTTCTGAATTAAAAAGCCAATTTCTAGGATTTGTAATCGACTCTGACAAAGATAACTTTTCGAACAAACTGATGGAGTATACAGGTGAGAAATCAAATTTTATTACCGCTTATAGAAGAAATGAAGAATTTGATACATTAGCTGGTAAATTTCAATCTGCTCCAAATGGTGCTGGAAATGGCCATGTGGTTTATGGTTATGATTTTTTTGATAAATTTGAAGAAGAAGAAGATTTTGATGAAGAAGACAAAGAGGATCAAGAATGAGTTTTAGACTTGTTATAAAAAAACCTGGTGATGAGAATTTTATTAGTTGTAAAGATTTTTTTAAAAACATTAAAGATCCTGAAGATCCATTAAGCCCAATTAAGTATGACATGTGTAATTTTTTTCTTTGTCTTTTAGTGGGACTTAAACAAAACTTAAAACAGAATTTGAACGACTTTAAATTACAACCCTCAGCATTTGCATCAAAATATATTGACAGTTATATATCTTTAAAACCACTAATCACAGGTTTACTATTGTCAAGAATTGTCCAAGTTAAAAGGATAGACAGAAACGAAAAAACAAGAATCAAAGAAGTATTGGAAAAAGTATTAGATATAAATGATCCAATCAATTTAAAAAAAGAATATTTAGATTTAATGCATGAATATTATTTGGGTGGGTACATGAGATTGCTTTCAGAATTCAATAATAAACCGCCACAGGATGTTTCTATTTTTTTTGAAAAATTTAATAAATTAATAAAGAATTAAGTTAAAATTTTTTCTTTCCTTTGTCCCTTGTGTTCTATTATTGTTTTAATAATCGGATAAACTTTTTTTTTGTAAGTGACTCCAAAATTTTTATCAGGCAAAATTCTCAAAGGCCTCACATAAGGTAAGGCTTTCAATAACGAACCGTTTTTGTGCACCTCAATATAAGTTGTTCTATTTCTTAATGGGGGACACTCCTTTTTTAAAAAACTTGATGAAGTTGTATCAATAATTGATATTGTTTTTTCCGACTCTTCAGTCATCTTGACATTTTGTAATGAATAAAATCCAGTGTCAATTCTTATAACAATTGGCGACCATTGTAAAATAGCTGTTAATGATGGTAAAGAAACTCCATCATATAAGGCGAACTCTTTTAAATCATCATATTCAATAATAGGACCAAACTTTTTAAAAATATCAATAACTTTTTTCTCATTTGGTGCAACTCTACCTCCTTTATATCCTTTATAATCAGAAAGCTTGGGTTGATCAGTTTTAAATTCTAAAATTTTATTTTTATCTGAAACACAATCATAATTAATTTCACAATATTTAAGTAAAATTTCTTTGGTAAATAACAAATTTTTATCTATTCGATAATTTTTTTTTATTGATTTATATAATTTTTTAAGTTCTAAAAATTTGTTTGCGGTAACAGCTTTTGAAATCAAGTTAGATAATCGATTTCTTGAACGATAAAATGTAAACCAGTTTTTTTCATCATCTAACCAATAAAAGGAGTCATTGGTAGCAGCTAAATCTCTTAAAAACTCTGCATTAAAGTTATTTATATAGACTTCCTTCATTTCTTGTAAATTCTTAATACTATATAAGCCTGAATTGGACATTCTATTTTTCATAACTTGTAAGATTTTATTAATGTCCGAAGACAAATTTTCTTTGATTAAAAAAACTTTTTTATTTATTTTTTTTACATAAAAAAATTTTTTATTATAACCAAGAAAAGTAGCAAATTCTCTTAAACCCCTAAAATCCCATTCCTGGCTGGTTAAATCTTTTTTCTTAAGCAGCTGGTTTATTTGTTCTGTATTGGCTGGTAATAATTTTTCAATAAAATTAAAGGTATCTTTTAGAATTGGAGTCGACAATTTTGCTGATAAAATTTTCCTTATAGTTTTTCTTTCTATTTGTCGTATTCGTTCTCTTGTTACATTATATTTTTGCCCAATAACTTCGAGGGTTTTATAAGGTGCACCATCTAAACCATATCTGTCTATTATCACTTGGATTCCTCTTTCAATCGACTCTTCGGCAGTACCCTTTAATCTGCCGCTCCTTTGAATAATTGATTGTTTTATAACTCTATGAAGTTCTACTTCTAAATATTTATCCTCAAGTTTAAATTTTTCTGTACTATCGTCTTTATCATTTTTTTCTATATATGCTCTAATAGATTCTGCAATTTCGTAGGACCAGGGTTCTATATTGCCTCCAATTTTCATGTCAGCGGTTTCAATAAGACTTACTATTTCATTAAATGATTTTTTGCCCATGTTATGGGATCGTTTAATATCCTCTTCGCTAAGATGAATAATATCCCCTATATGTTTACAATTTAAATTTCTCAAGCAATTAGTTGCTCGTACGGACAAATTAGTTTCTTCTAGAGTTTTAGAAATAAATTTTTTTTGTTCAAAAGAAGCTTCTATATTATTTATAAAAATTTTTGGACATTCACCCAACAAACTCATTTGCTTGTTAGAATAAGCATATCGGAGATATTTTTCATCTTTAAATTATAAAGAATACTGATACCTCGATTGATGTGGGCCCTTAGATATTTGTTAAGATTTAATTGGTGAATTTCAAGCTTATGTTTTTTTAAACTGTTTATTAGCAAAGTTAAATAAATATTAGAATGCTTGCCTGCAAAGGTTTCATAGGTCATCTCCACTCCATCCAATTTTTCATCTATCACTCTTGGTGGTGTATCTTGCTTTAAAGATAGACAAAATGCCCAGCGACAAATGATGTTCCAATTTTGAATGCCCGTTTTTGATTTAATTTTGCTTAAAATATTTTTAGCATTCTGAGTGGTTTTAACCGTTTCAATATTTATATTCATTTAGAAAAAATATCCTTCCTGTACTTTGCTGCCATTATTATTTTGATCATATGCTATCAAATAAGACCTGCTCAAATAGGGATTGATCTTTTTTAAATATTTTTGATTAAATTCTTCATCAGTCGATAATAAAATTATTTGTTCGCCGGCTTGCGGTTTACAATATTGCTCTACCAAATTTTTTCGATGTTTTGAATCTAACCTTCCAAGCGGGGTGTCGATAATAGTTGGTGCGGCATTCGTTGAAGCTTTTGCCAATCCCCAAAGTATTGCCACAGCCAGTAATTGTCTTTCGCCTGCAGACAGTTTATTCGTATCTATCTCTTTATTTTTACGATCAAAAGTTTTGAGTTCGTAAGTATTAGTATCAATTTTGATTTTTGAGACAAAATTCTTTTTACTGTGCAATTTCTTAAAGCAATCCAATATTAATTTTTCAAGTTTGAAAATGTGGTGATTCAACGCTTTTACATGGAAACTACTAATAACATTTTTAATTTTTTCAGAGTATTCAACAAAACGCTGCTTATCCATATTTTCCAATTCTTGATTCATCTTCGTATTATAAAGCTGCCTAAGTGCGATACCTTTTTGATTTTTTATGCCGTTTAACGGACTGACTTCATCCTGAAGGACATTAATTTTTGTTTGAAGGGCTATCTTGTTTTTTTTCAATTCGCTTTGTTTATCTACAAGCGGTTTGATTTGATCGTCCGTTGGAATTTTATTGACCATTAATTTTATTTTTTCATAATTCTCTTTAGCAGAATGATATTGTTTTATTAGCTTTTCAAGAGTTGTCTGGATTGTGTCTAACTGAGTATTAATTAAATAATCAATTTTCTCAGTTTTAACATTGTTTGATTGATCTGTTAAACTTGTAGATTTAAGTAATTTAACTTTTTTCTTATTTAAAAAATTAATTAATTCCTCCGAAAAATTTTCATCCTTGCAATTTTTTTTGGTGAATTCTTCAACAGATCCTATAAGATCATTTGTAATTTCTTGCTCTTTAATTTTTTCTTGAATATTATCTGCAGATTTAGATTGTTCTAAAACTTCATTTAGTTCTTTTTTAATTAGTAAAAAGGGTGATTCTTCCAAAGATAGTTGAATTAATTTATTCTCTAGTTCAACGATTTTTTCTTCCTTGATCTTTAAATCATTTTCATATTCTTTACGTTTATTATAATACGTGGCTCCTTTTTGTGATAATTCGGCATCGAGCTGACTGATTTCATTGTTTACTTCGATGATTGCTTCTTCATTTTTTGCAATTTTTTCTTGAAAATTATTAATACTTTTATCCAGACCTTCAATTTCTTTTGAAATTTCGATGATTTGTTTTTGTTCCTCGCCTGATTTTAATTGTAATGAAGATCGTTTTTGAAATTCATTCAAATCTAAACCAAGGCGGTCTACAATTTCAAAGCCCAACAAAGAATTAATGGCTTTGTGAAGAACCTTTTTCGAATTATCTAGATCAGCTAATTGCTCAATCTTCTCTCCATCAAAAAAGAATAGAGAAGCAACTTTCGCTGGCAAAATTTGTTCAACGAAATTTTCCCAATCTTTGGTTATATCCTCATCATATTGGTCATCTACATAAGCTTCGAACTGTTCTTTGATTTTAGTAGAACCATTTTGTTTTAGGGCTCTTAAAATTTTGAAGTTTTGTTTTTTTCCTTTAAACCTACGATGAAACTTTAGTTCAATTGATGCTCCCTCGTTATAATTTTCATTATTGACATTTTTTTTAAGAAAATTTTCATACGACGAACTTTGAGATTGAAAAATACTTGAAAACTTGCCATATAAAACAAAATCCACAGCGTTGAGAAAAGTAGTTTTTCCAGAACCATTTAAAGCACCAATTAAAACAATTGGTTTCTTCTTATTTGTCGACAAATCAAAGATTTGTTTTCCTTTGTATACTCCGTAATTATTAATTATTAATTGATCAAATATCATCGGTACCTGTCTGTAGAACGTCAGGAGTAGCTTGAGATTTAACTTTTTTCTTCTCTCGAGCATATTCAATTGCATCTGTTTTATCTTTGTAAAAAGATTTTTTGAAAATGTTTTCAAATTCATCAAACAAGCCAGATCGACGGTTTGATTTATAGTATTTTCTTTCAACTTCTAACAACCCCCTGGCTAATTCAAAAAACATTTCGTCTCCTTCGCATGTTTCTTTTAAAATTTTTAAAATATCATAGTCAAAAACGTGTGAATCTTCTAAAGGTTCAAAATGATATTGTCCTTTAGCTTCTTTGTCACAAATTCTAGGAAGAGTATCTTCTATTTCTAATTTTTCATAAAACCAAATTCTTCTGATTTCATTTAATTCTTCTTGAGAAATTAATTCTATGGTTTTTAAGTCTTCGGGAAGTTTTGGATTTTTTCTTATAATCGATTGAGCTTTTAATAAATGAGCTAACCATAACTCTCGGTTATTTTTTGTATAAGGTCCAGGTACAGAATGTTCATCGTCTTTCACAAATAATTGAACATTTCCACTCAATCTTCTAAAATCTCGTTTATCGTGGTTATGTTCATCCAGTTCATTTCTCAACTGCATTAAAGGTTCCATCCACGATTTTTCATCGTCGTTTTGAACCATGGCTGCCATCGACCTATCTTTTTTAACTAATGTACAAACCCAGCAACCAAATCTGCTATCACCACAGCTAGGTGTAGAGGTATCAATAACGAGAGGACATTCTCCTCCGTCTGTTGCTCCTTTATACATCGATAAAAGATCTTTGTTTTGAATTCCCCAAGGACATTCTTCTTGAAGAAGATAAAGCCACACATCATCATTGGTCCAATTTTTAATAGGTAAAAAGGAAAAAACGTTTGATAAATTGATATGAGGTGTAAAATTTTTTCTCACAGATTTTTCTTCAAATTTTTTTATAGAAGCTAAACGATTAGAACTTTCAGCTTTTCTTGAGCCAACAACAAGAATAGCTTCTCCACTTTCAGCTGCTAACTTTCTTAAAAAACGGTCTGAAGGTCTAATTTTCATCCGTTCTGTACACCATCTGAATTTACGACGTGGCGCAGGATATCCTTTACCAATTAAATTAACCCAAAATGTTTCTTTAATGTTAGGTATTAGTAAATTTGGAAAAATCGGCAATCCCTGTTCTTTTGCACTAGTTTCTAGTGAATGTAGCGAGCCTTTAACCCAACTGGAAACAATTGGATTTTCTACCAAAGTGTCAGTCGTAATTACGTAAAGTGGTTTTAATTTCTTATTATTTTTTTTTAAATATTCTAATGTTTTCCACATAAGTTGAAGACATGCAGAACTATCTTTTCCTCCGCTATAACCTACCATCCATGGTATTTGATCTTTGAGATATAAGCCTGCTATTTGCTTGATAAGTTCATCGATGGTTTTTTTAAAACCAAGTTCGTTAAAATAAGATTTTTTGTTCCCAATTCCAGGTTGCATTGATTTTTTATTTTTAATTTACTTTTAACAAATCTGCGTGTTAAATAAATAACATAAAGAGTTTTAATTCCAAAAGACTTATACATGAGTATTTATCTAGATTGTAACGCCACAACCCCGATTGAAAAGGAAGTAAACGAACGAATCGCTCACTTCCTGGTAGAAGATTTTGGAAACGAAGGATCCCACACTCATGAACACGGTATGCGTGCAAGAAAAGCGGTGGAAGAGGCTAGAGATGAAATTGGTAAAGTTTTAAGTGTCACTAGAAATGAAATTATATTTACCTCGGGCGCAACAGAAAGCAATAATCTTGCAATTTTAGGTTTAAAAGAATTTGGTCTTAAAAATAATAAAAAACATATTATTTCTTCTGTCATTGAACACAAAGCGGTGCTTGAACCTTTAGAAGAATTAAAAAAAGAGGGCTTTGAAATTGATTTAATTCCTTGTGAACAAGACGGAAGAATAGATCGCAACAAAATTACTAAAAAAGTAAGACCTGATACTCTGCTTGTGTCTTTAATGCACGTCAATAATGAAACTGGAATCAAACAACCAATCCAAGAGCTTTGTGAGAGCCTAAAAGATAAAGATTGTTTTTTTCATATCGATGCTGCCCAAGGTTTTGGTAAAGATATAGAAACCCTAAGAAATAAAAGAATTGATTTAATTAGTATCAGCGGACATAAAATATATGGACCCAAAGGCATAGGTGCTCTAATCACTAAACTTAGAAATTTTGAAAAACCACCCCTAAAACCTTTGTTTTTTGGGGGGGGCCAAGAACATAAATTACGCCCAGGAACATTACCTGTTCACTTAATCGCAGGTTTGGGTGAAACCGCAAAAATAGCTTTACGTGATATCAAAAAAAGAAAAGAACTAAATAATAAAATCTTTGATCAAGTCAAAGAACTTATCAATGCTATTGATGGAAAAATAAATGGAGATCCCAAACATCTACTAGGCAATTGCATAAATTTTTCTATTCCTAAGGTGGATGCTGAAGCGTTTATGCTATCCACCAAAGATCTTATTGCGGTATCCAATGGTTCTGCCTGCACTTCAACTACTTATGAACCCAGTCATGTCATTAAAGCCATAACAGAAGATAAAGATAGAATACGAGGAGCTATACGTATTTCTTGGTGTCATTTAACAAGAGAAAAAATTCCTATTGCGGAAATTAAAAAAAGATTAGAAAATATAATTTAATTTGCAAAGATGTTGAAAAAAATTAAAGGAAATATTTTTAATACTTCATGCCAAGTATTAGTGAACACCGTTAATTGTATTGGGGTGATGGGAAAAGGAATTGCACTTGAATGCAAACTCAGATTTCCTGGCATGTTTGAAAAATATAAAGAGTTTTGTGAAAAAAAATTAATCAAACCTGGTTTTTTACAATTATGGAATAGTTCAAAACCATGGGTCTTAAATTTTCCCACCAAAATGCACTGGAAAGATCCCTCGAAAATTGAATATTTGGAAAAAGGTCTAGATAAATTTAAGAATGAATATTCAAAAAAAAATATAACTTCCATAGCCTTTCCTTTGCTTGGTGCCAGTTTAGGAGGGTTGTCCGAAGAACTAGTTTATAAGACAATGATAAAATATCTTAAGCCATTGAATGGTATTGATATTGAAATTTACGAGTATGATGCGAATGCTAGAGATGATTTGTTTGATTTATTTCATCAAAAAGTATGGAGGTTTAGTATTGATGATTATAAAGAAAATTTAAAAATTAATAAAATTGCAGCAGAAAATCTTAAAAAGGCAATTGATGAAAAAAATGTAAACTCAATGCTAGGAATTCAAGATTTGCCTCAGGTAGGTTTAAAAACCATAGAATCAATTCATAATTTTATAAGGGATAAAAAAGATATAATGATCCAATCACAATTAGATATTTTCTAAATGCATGACTGACAAAGCAAGACTTTTGGATTGGAGAAGATTAAAAATAAACCAATCTATGCAACGTAAGGAATTTCCCGCTTATCTTTTGTATTTATCGAGAAAAGAAAGTTTTGAAAATATAATAAAAAGTGGAATTCTACCTCTAAATGAAGCAAAAAAGAAAAATTTATTATCCGGAAGTTTTGCTGATACCGATGTTCAAGAAAAGAGAGAGGGAAAAAGTTATTATCTTTCTGATGCTAAAAGTTATAATTTGCATGATGTGGTTCCATTATATTTTAAAGCGAAAACACCAACTCTTTCAGTAATAAGAGATCAACAGGAAAATTTATTTTTTTGTAAAGTTTCTCCATTAAAACTTATTTCGGATCCCAAAATAGCATTTGCTTTTACAGATGGAAATGCAGCAAGCGACATTACTAGCTCTTATTATGATTTAAAAAAACTAGATAAACTGAAATGGAAAGTTATACACTCAGAATTTTGGAATGATCACGTAGATGGAAAAAGAATAAGAAATTCTGAATTTTTGATATTTCCAAAAATAGAAATGAAATATATTTTTGAATTTTCTGTTAATAACCAAAAATTAAAAGAAAAATTTAAAAATATTTTGCTTAAAAATTCTATAAAAATTCCCGTAGTAGTTGACGAAAGGTGTTTTTTTACAACATAATATTGACAAAAATTTATTATATTAATGAAAAATCATTTCATGCAAGAAAGTGACCAACTAAACGAGATAGATAAGGCCACCGAAAAAGCCCGAGACCAGGTAGAAAAAGAAAGAAAAGGTTATAATCGAGATTATATCGCCGAATGGTTTCGCTGGGTTGAGTTGACGGGGAAATTTTTAAAAAATAAATTGAATTAATGTTTGATAAAATTAAAAAAGGAGCTCAGGCTTCAATAGATGCAGGCAAGA
>Ga0187833_10003825_pt1 | contig 15005 bp, 13 predicted proteins | sample ETNtaG_37_FD_167968 | JGI IMG/M metagenome (GOLD analysis project Ga0187833, IMG submission 167968) | Marine microbial and viral communities from oxygen minimum zone, Eastern Pacific Ocean - ETNP2014_SV_400_PacBio MetaG (Illumina Assembly) | ecosystem: Environmental > Aquatic > Marine > Hypoxic... | reverse complement strand
ATAAGCGTGAGGTCGATGGTTCAACTCCATCCAGGCCCACCAGTTTGGATTTAATATTGATGATTGGAGATCCAATATTTGGTTGGATCAGCACTGAATTTTCAATTGTCATTTATAAATTATCAGTTCTATTGGGGGTGTAGCTCAGTTGGGAGAGCACCTGCCTTGCACGCAGGAAGTCATCGGTTCGAGTCCGTTCACCTCCACCAATTACATTTTTAATTTTGGAACTTAGAATCAGGATTGTAAAATCTGCATTCTATAATCCAAAATGAATCTGTTCTTTGACAATTTGTTAATTAGTACATGTAAGCGCTCGGCAGAAACATGTCAAATGTTGTGGCCAAGCTATTAAGAGCAATCGGTGGATGCCTTGGCGTCAAGAGGCGATGAAAGACGTGGCAAGCTGCGATAAGCTTCGGGGAGCTGCTAAACAAGCTTTGATCCGGAGATTTCTGAATGGGGAAACCCGTTCCGAGTAGTGTCGGGACATCTGTAGCTGAATACATAGGCTACAGAGGCAAACGAGGTGAACTGAAACATCTAAGTAACCTCAGGAAGAGAAAACAATAGTGATTTTCTGAGTAGCGGCGAGCGAAAGGAAAACAGCCCAAACCGAATATATGTTAAAGCCCGAAAGCGTTGTATATTCGGTGTCGTGGGGTTCGATCGGATAGAGTTTCGGATCTGTCATGAAGTTAAAAAACTGATTCATAACTGAAGAGTCTGGAAAGACCCACCAGAGAAGGTGATAGTCCTGTAGGTAAAATGAATCAGTCTTCCTGGGTCGAATACCCAAGTACCGCGGGACACGAGGAATCTTGTGGGAATTTGGAAGGACCATCTTCTAAGGCTAAATACTACTTGACGACCGATAGTGAACTAGTACCGTGAGGGAAAGGTGAAAAGTACTCCGGTGAGGAGAGTGAAATAGTACCTGAAACCGTTTGCTTACAAGCAGTGGGAGTCTGATGCCTGTCCTTTGACTTTAGGGTCAAGTTTCAGGCCGGATGACCGCGTGCCTTTTGCATAATGAGTCAGCGAGTTACTTTGCGCAGCAAGGTTAAGCCGTTAGGTGTAGCCGTAGCGAAAGCGAGTCTTAATAGGGCGATTGAGTTGTGTGGAGTAGACCCGAAGCCAAGTGATCTATCCATGGCCAGAGTGAAGCACAAGTAAAATTGCGTGGAGGCTCGAACCATTGCGGGTTGAAAACCGCTTGGATGAGCTGTGGATAGGGGTGAAAGGCCAAACAAACTTGGAAATAGCTGGTACTCCCCGAAATATATTTAGGTATAGCCTTGCAAGCTGAGTGGCGGGGGTAGAGCACTGGATGGGCTAGGGGTCCTACCAGATTACCAAACCTAACCAAACTCCGAATACCGCCAACTACTATTGCAGGAGTCAGACTGCGGGAGCTAAGTTCCGTGGTCGAGAGGGAAACAGCCCAGATCGCCAGCTAAGGTCCCTAAATGTGCGCTAAGTGGGAAAGGATGTGGAAATGCACAGACAACCAGGAGGTTGGCTTAGAAGCAGCCACCCTTTAAAGAAAGCGTAATAGCTCACTGGTCGAGTGAGTCTGCGCCGAAAATGTAACGGGGCTTAAGCGCATTACCGAAGCTGCGGGAGTCCCGCTTTCGGGCGGGGTTCGGTAGGGGAGCATTCTGTTAGGGCTGAAGGTTGACCGTAAGGACGGCTGAACTTAACAGAAGAGACTATGCTGACATGAGTAACGATAAAGCAGGTGAAAAACCTGCTCGCCGAAAGCCTAAGGTTTCCTGAGTAAAGCTAATCTGCTCAGGGTTAGTCGATCCCTAAGCCGAGGCCGAAAGGCGTAGGTAATGGAAAACAGGTTAATATTCCTGTACCACCGGGTTATCAATATCCCTTCGGGGATGAGAGTGATTGGGGGGACGCAAAAGGGTAGATCAGCCATCTGTTGGATTAGGTGGTTCAAGCTCGTAGGCTGAAAGAACAGGAAAATCCATTCTTTCATAAAAGCTGAGAAGTGATGAGGATCCCGTTTTCGGGAACAAACTGATCGATCCCATGTTGCCAAGAAAAGCCTCTAGCGAGATAACCAGGTGATCGTACCACAAACCGACACAGGTAGGCAGGGAGAGAATCCCAAGGCGCTTGAGAGAACCCTGGTTAAGGAACTCGGCAAAATAACACCGTAACTTAGGGAGAAGGTGTGCCCTCATTAGGTGAAGCAACTTGCTTGTGAAGCTGAGGAGGGTCGCAGAGAAATGGCGGTAGCGACTGTTTACTAAAAACATAGGACTCTGCTAAGTCGTAAGACGATGTATAGGGTCTGACGCCTGCCCGGTGCCGGAAGGTTAAGGGGATTTGTTAGCCCGCTTTGGCGGGCGAAGCTTTGAACCGAAGCCCCGGTAAACGGCGGCCGTAACTATAACGGTCCTAAGGTAGCGAAATTCCTTGTCGGGTAAGTTCCGACCTGCACGAATGGCGTAACGACTTCCGCACTGTCTCAACCAGGGACTCAGTGAAATTGAAATGGCGGTGAAGATACCGTCTACCCGCGAAAAGACGGAAAGACCCCGGCACCTTTACTACAGCTTGACATTGGATTTTGAAATAGTATGTGTAGGATAGGTGGGAGGCAGAGATCCCGGAACGCTAGCTCCGGAGGAGCCACCCTTGAAATACCACCCTTATTATTTTAGGATTCTAATGTAGACCCATTATCTGGGTTACAGACAGTGTCTGGTGGGTAGTTTGACTGGGGCGGTCGCCTCCTAAAGCGTAACGGAGGCGCGCGAAGGTTCCCTCAGGCTGATTGGAAACCAGCCGTAGAGTGTAAAGGCATAAGGGAGCTTGACTGCGAGAGAGACATTTCGAGCAGGTACGAAAGTAGGTCTTAGTGATCCGGCGGTTCTGTATGGAAGGGCCGTCGCTCAACGGATAAAAGGTACGCCGGGGATAACAGGCTTATCGCCCCCAAGAGTTCACATCGACGGGGCGGTTTGGCACCTCGATGTCGGCTCATCACATCCTGGGGCTGAAGCAGGTCCCAAGGGTTTGGCTGTTCGCCAATTAAAGTGGTACGTGAGCTGGGTTTAAAACGTCGTGAGACAGTTTGGTCCCTATCTTTCGTGGGCGTAGGATATTTGAGAGGATCTGTTCCTAGTACGAGAGGACCGGAACGGACGAACCAATGGTGTTCCAGTTGTCGCGCCAGCGGCATTGCTGGGTAGCTAAGTTCGGAATGGATAACCGCTGAAAGCATCTAAGCGGGAAGCCAACCTCGAGATTAGATATCCCTTTCGATGGAAACATCGAAACTGAAGACCCCTTGAAGACTACAAGGTTGATAGGCCAGGTGTGTAAGCATAGCAATATGTTTAGCTAACTGGTACTAATCGGTCGTGAGGCTTGGCCACAACATTTAGCATGTTTCTACCTCCGTGCGTTTTCATGTGCTTTTTAGCAAATAGATAGCTACAATTTTTTCGGTGGCGATAGCGAAGAGGCAACACCCGTTCCCATCCCGAACACGGCAGTTAAGCTCTTCAGCGCCGATGGTACTGCTTGGGAGACTGAGTGGGAGAGTAGGACGCTGCCGAAAAATTTTTATATAAACCCGGAATCATCAAATGGTTCCGGGTTTTTTGTAATTATGGCTAAAACCCTCGTCGTTAAGAAAATAGCTGGTTTCATGAAGGCCGGGAAGGATGAAAATGTTAAAAGTGGTATTTAGTTGGATTTTGGATGAAGCAGTTCTTCAGAACTTTGTTCAAGAATTTCCCGTGGTTGTTTTACTGCTGATAATCGCAATATGTATTGTGATACTGTCAAAGGGCGCCGACTGGATGATTGACGGTGTGGTTCATCTGGCCCGAAGAACTGGTTTACCGCGAATCGTCATTGGTGCCACGATTATTTCTCTGGGTACGACCACACCGGAAGCAGTGGTTTCGACAATGGCGGCGTGGATGGGTAACCCTGGATTGGCACTGGGCAACGGCGTCGGATCGATCATTGCCGACACAGGCTTAATTTTTGGCCTTACCTGCGTGGTGACCCGGGTGCCGGTTAACCGTTTTATTCTCAATCGCACCGGTTGGGTGCAGGTTGGCGCGGCTACTCTGCTGGTAATCATTTCACTGGGTGCGTTGGCATCGACGCCTGACGGGCCGGTTTTACAAAGATGGGTCGGCATCATTTTTCTCATATTGCTGGCTGGTTATATGTATAGTACATATGTCTGGGCCAGGCAGGGATCCGACTTGGGTGTCGAAGAAGAGGCGGCGGATGACTCAGAGCTGATGGGAATGGGAAAATGCTGGTGGATGATTTTGGGCGGTCTTTTCCTGGTGGTTTTGGGAGCCCGCTTTTTGGTCCCGAGTGCGGGGGAAATTGCTCATAGAATCGGTGTCCCCGATGATGTGATTGCTGCAACCATGGTTGCATTCGGGACCTCGCTTCCGGAACTGATGACAGCAGTGGCGGCAATCCGCAAAAAACACCCGGAGATTATGGTGGGCAATGTTGTCGGTGCCGATGTGCTCAATTGTCTTTTCGTTATCGGTGCTGCTGCGGTTGTACGACCGCTTGCGGTTCCACCCAATTTTTTCAGCTTTCACTTTCCTGCGATGATCCTCATCCTCTATCCCTTTCGGGCATTTATTTTTATGAACAAAGACGGTCAGTTTAAGAGGTGGCAGGGTGCCTGGCTTTTAGGCGTCTACTTGATTTATTTAATTCTCCAATATGTTTTTAACGTCGGGACGGTTTAAAATTATGGTCATAAGATTCCAGGTTAAGAATTGGAATAAGTATGACTTGCCGTCTTGGGATGGAATTTTGAAGGTTACCTGTTTAAGGGTTAATATCCAGGGGGTGAAGGCCATTGACTTCATCGGTCATTCAGTGTTATCCACACGCTCAAGCGGACCGAGGTGTTATAATGGAAAAACACAACATGATACTGGCTGCAGAAGAGCAGTTAGCCCGAGAGGTGATCCTGGGGCGAATTGTTAAACGGCCGATGGCAGTTTGGAGCTATCTCATACCAGGGATGTTTATTATCGACTATCTCCGGAGGGGAAGCGCCATTCGTCTGTATACCAAACATTTTATGTTTCCGCGAAATCTTGCACTGAATATGGCTAGAAGCATGTTCGGGGTGACGGAAAAAAAGATTGAGACTTCACAAATCTCGAAAGATATCAGCACAGGACTTCAATCCTTGAAACTGGATTCCCCGAACATACAAAAGGCCCTGGAGAAGATAGTGCATCTGCTTGCTGATCACTATCTTAAATTGATCAAAAGCGAGGGAAATGATTACTGTCAATTGATTCGGAACACCTATCAAAATCGGCGAGCGTTCCAGTCCCATCTGGATCTACTTATGGATGCTGAACAAGAGGCGGATCGGGCAATCCTTGAAAAATTGGGTGATACCGAAAAAGTTCGGGAAAAATTATCGATTGAAAGACAGCAAATTGAAATGCGGCGTCAAAACCTTGCAGGCGAAATTTTTTAGCGGTTTAGAACGGTGAAGAAACAGGGGACTGGCTTGCCAGAAAATTTGGACAGAAAGTTTGAAAATATACTCGACCGCGATCGTACAGTGGCCAAATCGGTATCAATGGCCGTGGTAAAGCCAAAACCACTCGGTGTATGGGATGTGATGATACCGATCGTATTTATCCTGAATTTTATGAAACTGAAACAAACCAGGGAAATATTTATCCAAAATTTCATGTTTACCAAAGAACTGGCCTTGGATGCGGCACGGAACATCATTAAAAAGGGCCGGACCCGAGAATCAGAATTGGCTCAAATCGAGGATAAAACCAAGAGTATCCTAGATGCTGATACCGATGGCATCTATTCAGAAGAAATTCGCCGGTCGCAGATGGAAGAGATCGATCTGCTCATCGATCACTATTGCAAGCTTTTCAAGACAGATGGCGTGGATTATTCTTCTTTGGTGATCAGTACCTATCAGGACCGGAGGGGGTATACTGCTTTTTTTTCCAAACTCAAAGATACAGAAAAGGAGGTGTCGAATGCTGCCAAACGGGTTTTGGGAGAGAAGGCCGACACACCGCCGCTTTATCAAAAATAGAAGCTGCCACAGAGCGTGTGAGGAAGGCAGAGGTCGAAAGGATTTTCGGACCTAAACCCAAATAGAAGGATGCTCAATAGGGAAGAGACAAAACGGGTTTACCAGCACGCCTATCTGCCGGAGTACCTGATTGAGTATGTTGAATCAATTTCCGATGCGAAATCGCACCTCCATGAAAACTACCTGAGTTTTTTTCAAAAAAACACCTTATATTCATCGGCTACCCACTCGGAAATACACAAAAAGATGTTCCGCAAGCCTATTATTGGGCCTGTGAACATTTTCAGCCTTCCACCGTTGCCATCATTGCCCCTGAAATCTGGCTTTCCGATCACCACCTCAGGAAGCGGTCAACGGACATCTATTATCGGATTCAATTGCCTCTATTGTCCCTCGATTCTGCAGTGGATTATATGGTCAGACGAGCCAAAAGAGAGCTGAACGTTACTGAGGCGAAATATGACAAGGTCCACGGTAAACTGATTAGAGAGTTTATTTCAACGCATGATTTGTCTCAAGAGCAACTACATATTTTCAAACAGGTGCCCCAATATTTAAAGACTTCGACAACTGCCCGGCTGTTGGAAGCAAGAAAGAAAAATGTGTTGGTTGCCTTCAGCATCGTGGATTTGGGTGCAGCGGATTACGCGTTTTACCTGTTTAACTTCCGGTCGTCAAAAAAAATGATTCCCGGTGCTTCTGATCTGCTTTTCAGTCATATGATTCAATTGGCTCAATCCGAAAGAAAGGCGGCTATCAACCTTGGTCTCGGCATCCATCCGGGGATTCGCCGTTTTAAAGAAAAATGGGGTGGTGTCCCTTTCTGTTCCTATGCAGCAGCTCTGGTTGTGAGAAAATCCACGGAGCTGGACAGATTGATGGACAAACTCTGACTATTTTTTGGAGAATAGGTGACCCGCCTCTTTTATTCTTATTTTCGAAATAGTTTGGGCAACTTTATCAAACCATTTGTTTCGATCTTTTTTGCTCCCTTTTCGCATGGTTGAAATTGCGGCCTGCATCACTTCTTTTTCTGCCCGGTTCAGTTTGTTAAGAAAAGAGAGGTAAATTGTTTTGGTTGGATAGGCCTGTTTAACCATTTCGTTAAACTTGGAAGGTGTTGATCGTAAAAGGCCCAGGTAATGATCGATGAGAATTTCAATTTCATATAACTGTTTACGCCTGACCTTGGGGCCATAATATCCCTTTTTTTCTTTATCTAAAAGCTCCTTTGTCTCAATTTCTATTGAGCGCATTTCCCATGCTTTATCTTTTCCATTGTGGATTCCCCTGGCAGCATTGAAAGCCAATTGTTTGGTTAAAAGGAGATTTTTTTGTGTAAGATAAAGGCGTCTCTTATAACGAAAATAATCGAGCAACAAAAGAGGGGGCAAAAGACTTTTCCATCCGGGTTTTACCTGTGTGTGTGCGAGGAGGATGCGAGAAATTTGATCATACTGTTTAACTTCGTGATTCCAGATAGTTTGATATGTTTTTTTCATCTATGTTATTATATAAAACGGATTGAGAGATATGTAAATTACGAAATCTAAAAATTATAAAAAGAGAAATGTAAAGTCAATGGAGGCTTTTGCGGTGCCCCCCGGGGAGCCATACATGTACTTGCCCTTGCTTATCTGAAATGAAATCGTTATTTTGTGAATAGTAATGCCCGGATGGATTGGGGCATGAAACGTGGGCAATTTGTAAGCAATCCGAAAATATTGGTGATAGGATTCCGACAGAGAGAGATGGATAATGGACAGATTTTCTTTTAAAGATAAGAATGTTTTGGTCACCGGTGCCAGTGGTGGCGTTGGTTCAGCCCTGATATGGCCAAAACATGTGGAACGCCGCCTCAAGCCGATTTTGAACAAGGCCTTCCGGGGAAGATCTTTTAAAAAAAGACGTTGGCAGCTTTTACAGATAGAATCAGCCCTTGCCTGCAATCTCAAATGTGTGATGTGTCCCTGGAGGCAGGCCAGTAAACAGGGAGAAAATAGAGGTATCATGTCAGAGACGATATGGAAATCTCTACGCACTTATCTGCCTGAGACTGAGTCGATCGATTTTACCGGCGGCGGTGAACCCCTGCTCCAACCGGAGTTGGTTAACTGGGTTAAAGAGGCCCATGCGGCGGGATGTGAGACAGGTATTCTGACCAATGGACTCCTTTTGAATAAAAATAAAGCGGAACAAATGATCAGCGCAGGTTTGAATTGGATCTGCGTGTCAATGGATGGCGCGACAAAAGAAGTTTACGAACAGATTCGGATCGGTTCGAATTTTGAACGCGTGTGTGAAAATCTGGGTAATATCACCCGGCTTCGGGTTGGAAAGGTTCCAAAGACGATGATTAACTTTGTCCTAATGCCGATGAATTTTCATCAGGTGGAAGAAATTATCAGTCTGACCGCTCGCCTGGGGGTCGATCAGGTGAATTACAAACAATGCGACGTCATTCGGGGAGAGGATGGTAAGGGTTACGGGCTTTTCAATACAAAAGAGACCCCGGAGGTCCTCCGTTTAAAAAAGAAATTGTCAAAGGCCCGCCGCTTTGCAAAAAAAATAAATGTACATACCACTACTTTCCCTTTTACGCCGGAGGAACAACCGGTCTGTGATCAGGATCCTCGCAATTCCATTTTTATTCGCCACGATGGAAAAGTCGCCCCTTGTATTAATCTTGCCACTGGCGGTCCGACCACATTTTTGGGTAGGGAAACAACCATGCCGACGGTTCACTATGGCTGCCTTCTTGATGATGATTTGATGGACCTTTGGGAGAGTGACAAGTGCACATTTTATCGGGAGCGTTTTCATAACCGGGTGAAGGCGCATGATAAGAAAATCCTTGAGAGCTTTGTCGCCGGATCTTCCAACCGTTCGAAGATCATGGATGCAGCCAAAAACGCCATGCCTGAAGCGCCGGAGGGGTGCAGAATCTGTCATTATCTGTATAATATTTAAACTGGGTGATTTTGTCTTCGAGCGATATATTCCAAACGATCCCTTGTATAGAGGCAATGCATGTGCATGATAACCGCCGATGAAAAACGATTTATTTTAGCAAATGCATATGTTCCAGAGCATAGTGTAGATCTGATGACATCTGTAGCCGGTGGTGAGTCGTTTCTGATCGATGGATATTTTGGTTGTCACAGAGGGGAGGAAATCATTCTGGTGGGATATCCCTTGCAGCATAAGTTTGATGCCAACGAATTGGGGACCTTCGTCGATCAGATGCGAAAAAAATTCAATCCTTCAACGATATCACTCATTGCACCTGAACTATCAAAACAATTCGCATCATCCTGTATGGAAAATGAGTGTGATGATTACTATACGCTAAATATCCACGATCGAAGCAACAAAAAAGGTAAGGGCCGCCTGAGCAGTACTGCATGGAAAAAATTGTCTATTGAACACTCCACTGAGATGGGAAAAGCACAGGGCATCCTTTCCGCGGAGTTTATCGCAGAAGTCAAACTGCCCATTCGTGTAAAAAATCTTTTGCTCAAGATGCCGTCATTTGTAAACCGTTCGAGGGATTCGGTTGTCCTGAACGCCTGGGATAAAAATAGCAACCTGGCTGCATTTTACGTTGTTGATCTTTCTGCACGAGATTTTTCCACCTATGTGATCGGATGCCGTTCGAAAAAATGCCCAATTCCAGGAGCGTCTGATCTTCTGTTTTTTGAAATGATCCAAATGAGTAAGGTGTACGATAAACGATATATTCATCTCGGTTTGGGGGTGAATCTGGGGATAGAAAGATTTAAAAAAAAATGGGGGGGAAGCCCCACGCCGACATATGAAATGTGTGTCCTTAATTTTAGAAAAGCATCCATACTGGATACCCTTCGGCTGATGCGTGCGCACACATAACATTTCCGATGTTACCGGGTCTGTTAACAGGGAGATGAAACGGCATACATGTGACCTTACCCAACTGATCGGGGTTTTTACGTTTTTGGATGGATTGTACGAAAAAAAATTAAAGATGGTTTGGACAGTGGAGAAAAATAAACAAACATCACACCTTGTCGGTACGGCCCATTTTCCCCCCTATAGCTTCAAGGCCTCTCTTAAACAGTATATCAAAGGTGTGGAACATGTGCTGTTCGAAGGCCCCTTGGACAGGAAAAATATGAATAAAGTGGTTCAAGCATGATTTCATGAAGAAAATGCCCCCCATCTTTTTGAAGAATTGGATCCACATACCATCAACAGAATCACCCATGCTCTGATCCCTTTCCGCTAAAACAGACTTTTGTTTTTTTTTTAACGAGCACCATTTAAGCGCAAACACCCCATACGCCATCGTTTCCGGGATGAAGTCTTGGCTGGCTTTTTTTACACTATGGACCGGTTTTTAGAAAAAAATAGTTGGAAATATTCGGTCGATATGGAGGCGTATGGGGTTGCCGGCCGTATGGCTAAAAAGTTATTTTTCTCGAAACGATTGAAGAACAGATAGATGTCCTGGAGCGCATTTCTCACAAGAAAATTATTGATTTTCTTGGTTGGATTGATCGCTGGGGTGAATATGCACAGGAATACGCAGCATGTTATTTGGATGGAGATCTGAAAAGACTCAAATCTTCCAGAGTTGGCTTTCTAAGCCGCGATTCATCTGTCATCGACCGGCGGGACACCATTTTGTATGAACGCATGGTGGCTTATTTGGAAAAGGGAAACACCCTTGCCTTTGTGGGCGCACCCCATATCCCGGGTATCAGAGATATGCTTCACGCTGATGGTTTTCGAACCACGACATGCTGAGGTGGAAATGTTTTTCAGAGGATTAAAGACCAATCAGGCAATGGTTAGCAGCTAGAGTAAGAGTCCATGTGTTAGCATTATTGTTGGAAAAGATATTTGAGATAAACTACATGCGGGGAAAATGTACAATGGAGCCATTGGAAGAGATATCTAAATCCAAATTAATAAAATACAAAGTAAAATTTTCAAAAAGAGAAGACAGAACCCAAACATTGCCAAAAGTGACGAATACGACTCCCCCCCAAAGAAAGTATATTAGCATGGTTGGAATTAGAAATCAGATGAGTTTGGAAAAATTCGTATGGTGAGGAAAGTAAAAAGTTAACCGGTTTATTTTGGTGGAAATATCCTTCCTCTGTGTTGAATAGGAGTTAAATTAAAGCCCTATCAATTTAGGCGGCTCGCTCCCAAGGATCGTTAGTGGGCTGGGTTCAATTACTTCTGGTACTTCCGGCCGTTTATTTTATCTCTTAATTTTCCGGAACATTTAAATGTCACAACCTTTCTTTTCCGTAGCACCAAATCAGAGCCTGTTGACGGGTTCCGACCCCTTCGTTCCATTTTGTTCTTCACACAGAATTTTCCAAATCCCGATATCAAGACATCTTCACCTTTTTCTAATGTGGTTTTGATGATTTCAAGAAGGGATTCGATGGTTTCGACGGATTTTTTTTTGGTAAATCCGAGTTCGTGTACCCTTGCAACAATATAACTCTTTGTTAATGCCATAGCGCCTCCTAATTAAATCTGTTCTGTCAGGTAAAGAGCCCCTTTTCTTTGTTTGACGATTAATAGAGCCAATTTTTCCATAATTTTGTACGAATAAGAGCGTGTAAGTTGCCTAAATATATGGATTATAAATAGATGTCAAGATGCAAAAAAAAAAATTGAGAATATGTGTCAATGGAATTTTATGGGCCTGCCTGTGCGGATGAAAATCTGGTAATCGGTCTTTTTTAATCATGGATGGATCTTGAAGATGAACACGTGGCATTTTATCAAAAGGAATTAAAAGGTGGGGAGAGTCGGATATTTCCAAAAATAAAAAAAATCATCTTTTGACTTAAATCAATGAAATCAATGGATAATACGTTATTATTACATTCAAACAGACAAATCCATGGTTTTCGGAGCTCTAAAACATTTAACGCCTGCGGAGAGAATAGATGAATGAATATTTAAACAGGGGTATCAAAGAAATTATCACTGAATTTCCTGAGATCGACGGCATTTTAAATGATTATGAAATTAGTTGTGGGCCGTGCAGTGTTGGGACCTGTCTTCTTAAAGATATTGTGACGATTCATCGTCTTACCAAAGACCAGGAGCAGGAGCTGATGGCCAGAATCGCTAAAGCGATACACCCGGGTAAAGATATAAAGATACCTGAAATTGAGAAAAGAACCGAGGTTAAACCCAAAGAATTCAGATATGCTCCACCGATTAAAAAACTGGTTGATGAACATGTTTTGATCAAACGATGGATTGGATTGATTCCTCAAGTCGTCGACTATTGTGATTTAAAAACCGAAGAAGGCCGCCAACTCATTCTTGACGGGGTAGATTTAATACGATCTTACGCTGACAAATTCCACCACGCCAAGGAGGAAGATATTCTTTTTAAATATTTTGATGAAAATTCAGACATCATAAAAGTGATGTACGAAGATCACACACGCGCCAGGGGTTATGTAAAAGCCGTACTTGATGCGCTTGACAAGGGGGATGCAACCGCCATTTCGGAAAATCTGATGGCCTATCGAGAACTTCTCACCGAACATATCAAAAAGGAAGATGAAATTTTGTATCCCTGGATGGATAACAATCTCTCCACAATCCAGGTAGGAAAACTTTATTCCCAGTTTACAAAAGCTGATAAAGAGATTGGATTTTCACCAGAAAAATATGAACGTTTTATCATTAATTTAGAGGAAAAATTTAAACAAAAGGAGAAATAAAAAATTACTCAATTTGAAGGCTGCCCGGGTTCCCGGGTGATGAGTTTTAAAGACCAAGATGGTAATGATGCTGATCAGGACGTCGGAAAAATCAAATCGCAGCTGGGGCAGTGGCCGATCCAAATGCACCTTATTTCACCCACCGCTCCTTACTATCAAGGCGCCGATGTGCTTCTGACGGCTGATTGTGTGGCCTATGCACTGGGTGATTTTCACCGTGAATTTTTGAAAGGGAAAAGTATCGCCATTGCCTGCCCCAAGCTCGATGCGGAACAGGATATTTATTAGGAAAAAATAAAGGCCTGGTTCGATGATGCCAAGATTAATACCCTAACGGTGCTGATCATGCAGGTACCCTGCTGTATGGGGTTAATGAATTTAGTTCAGCAGGCGGCCCAATCAGCTGAGAGAAAAGTGCCAACCAAATGTGTCGTTGTCGGTGTTCAGGGAGATATTTTGCAACAAGAGTGGGTTTAATAAAATTAATTAAGCCGTGTTTAAAACAATAAGGACAAACCAATGGCCAATAATCTATATCAAAAATATGACGACATTTTCAGGGACTTCTTAAGCGAGGTCGACCCGATTCGATTAAATGAACCATTCGCAGAGACACTTGGTGCCTTTAAAAAAGAAGACACGGTTTTGAAATATACCTATATCGATGTGATAAAGATGGCCGGCCATGCTTGTCCGACAACAGCCGGGGCGTTTTTGTGCTGCCGAGAAGCCCTGAAAAAACTTTATCCTGACGAAATTCCCATAAGAGGTGATATATCCATTGATATCCATGGGGAACCTGATGAGGGGGTCTATGGCGTCATCGGCCAGGTACTTACCCTGTTGACCGGTGCCGCTCCAGCCAGTGGATTCAGGGGGTTGGGACATAAATTCAAACGGAAGGATCTACTCAAATTTGGTTTGAAAAAAAACGATTCAAATACACTCTCCTTTGATTTTAAAAGATTGGACAACAACCGAACGGTTTGCGTTGCATACCATCCCGATAAAATCCCTTTTGCCAGGGAGAAGGCCACGAGGCTGGGAGAATTGCTGGAGAAGGTGGTTTGGGAGGCTGCAAATAAGGACGAAAAAATTGAATTTCAAAACCTTTGGATGGAAAAAGTACGGGACATGTTGGTGGAAGAAAAAGAGATGAACCGATGGATAGAAATAGGCGAAAAAAATGAATTGAAAAAAAGAGATAAAAACAATTGATCCGCGTGGGCTTGAGCACCATGAAAAAGAAGAGTTGATCTTTCCCAGAAACTCTAAGCTCGAAGACCATGACATCGGCGAGCCGGCGAAAATCATGAAATTGGACCATATGATCAAACCGAAAAATCAAGCTGACCTGACCCTCGAGATCCTTTACACCCCCCACAGCATTATCAGAAGAGTTCCACTCTCCAGGCCTTGTTAAATCTCATCCTGCGTGTTAAAGAAAACTTTTTAAATGAACCCTGTCGATCGGATGTGACGGGGTTTATTAAATTAAAGGGGTTTCAAGGTAATACAACATAACATATTGAAACATTGAATAATTAATTTAAAGATAAGAATTCGCTTTTTGAAAACAGACCACGGAAAAACAGAGTTGTGTGGCAACTGGAGAGTAATAACATATTGTATTGCAACGATGCGACAGCAAGTCCCAAACGGCTTCAGACAGCCAAAATTCAAATACCGGGTGAAGATCGTTTTGCTGCAATGGGACTGACCATCCAGATGCATCAGCTTGATGCATATCGTGAAAACCGTTCAACTTGGCAAATTAAAGATGAAGTTTTGGGATAAACTCCCTGACCTCTCATATAGCTAAAATGTGTGGTCATATTAGTCGGAGAAACCGTTCGACCAAATTCCTATCGAGAAAAAATGCCATGGGTGATTTCCCGAGGTTTTTTTTGCAGTCCCGAAACACCCAAACCCCCCCAGGGGGGGCGTTTCGCTTTTCTTTAAAGAATGTTACCCCTTATCGGTTTCAATAACCACAGAGGATTTGGCTGATAGAGCGTGTGCTTAAAAAGAGATTCCAAAAAAAGAAAAAGTTCCAAATGGAACTCAGAGCTTAACTGCTTAAAATCATTCATAAAATAAAAAATCAAGTGGCCTATAAATGCGGGAATAATTTTAAAAATGTATGGCTAACATATTCTCCACAT
>Ga0187833_10003821_pt1 | contig 15009 bp, 14 predicted proteins | sample ETNtaG_37_FD_167968 | JGI IMG/M metagenome (GOLD analysis project Ga0187833, IMG submission 167968) | Marine microbial and viral communities from oxygen minimum zone, Eastern Pacific Ocean - ETNP2014_SV_400_PacBio MetaG (Illumina Assembly) | ecosystem: Environmental > Aquatic > Marine > Hypoxic... | reverse complement strand
ACTTAATTGACAGAGTTGCTTATGGTTTTGTAATAGATTTTTTGGACTTTAGAATATGGCCAATTTTCAATGTTGCAGACAGCTTTGTGACTATAGGCGTTATTGGGCTGATAATTTATTTTTGGAATAAATAAATACTTGATAATTTAAAACAAAAAAGGTGTAAAATGTATGAAAATATTGCATCACTAATCAAGTACATCTGTACAAAAAATAAAAAACGTATAGCTATAAGAAACAAACAAGGCTATAGAACAAGAAATGTAACATATGCTGAGCTTTACGACAAGATAACAAAAACCTCAAGATTATTTGAGAAGTTAGGAATAAAGAAATCAGACAAAATCCTGATACTTGGAAGGAATTGTGTTGAATGGGTTATTGTATTTCTTTCAGCTGTTTCACAAGGAATAATAGCAGTTCCGCTGGATACAAGTTCTGATACGGCTTTTATCAAAAAGATAATTGCGCAAACAAAGCCAAAAGCCATTTTTGCTTCAAAAAAAATAAAATTGGGAATAAAAACAATCTACTTTGATAAATTAGAAAATAATATCCAAGATTTAATTCCAAAAGAAGTTCAAAAAATTGCTCCAAAAGATACAGCAGAAATATTATACACATCCGGCACAACAGATATTCCAAAAGGGGTAGTTCTGACGAATGAGAATCTCTTAGCAAGCATGGATTCGTTGACAAGAGCAGTAAAGCTACCATGTTTGAAATTTATTTCTGTATTGCCTCTTAGCCATATACTTGAACAGGTTGCTGGCTTATTAATCCCCTTATATTATGGTTCCAGCATACTCTATCCAGCAACTTTTAGGCCAGCAAAACTTACAGAGATAATAAGGAACAAAAACATCAATGCGGTGACGTGTGTTCCAGCAATTTTGGAATCTCTGAAGCAGCCAAACTTGAATAAGAATCTAGGTTACCAATTCTTTTTGATAGGGATTGGGGGAGCAAAGCTAGACATTGACCTAGAAAAATATTGGAAAAGAAGATGCAAACTGGTAGTCCAGGGTTATGGTCTTACAGAAACAGCTGCTTTAGTTACAACAAACACTTTGTTCAGAAATAAAACAGGCTCAGTTGGGGCAAAACTCCCAGGAATAGAAATAAAACTGGATGATAATGAGATTTTAGTAAAGGGAAAGAATGTCTTTAAAGCTTACTACAAAAATAAAGAAAAAACTAAACAGGTCTTTACAAATAACTGGTTTAGGACAGGAGACCTTGGAGTATTCAAAGGACAATATCTTTATTTGATGGGAAGAAAAAAAGACCTAATAGTAACAAAAGCAGGAGAGAATGTTTATCCATATGACATAGAAAAAGTTCTTAATAGTATGGATGGAATAAAAGAGAGCTGCGTTATAGATGAAAACGGCACTATAAAAGCTGTTATCATACCAAGCAGGAGGATAGAGCCAGAAGCAGTGATTAAAAAAGTGAATTTGAAATTAATGCCAAAACAAAGAATAAGCGCTTTTGAGATCTGGCCTCAACAGTCGTTTCCAAAAACACCTGTAGGAAAGATTAAGAAATACTTAGTAAAAAAAATCATTAAAGAAAAGAAAAAACCGAAACTAAGTTATGGAAATAAATTAGTGCAGATAGTTGCTGATATCACAAACAAAAAACCAAGGCCTAATTCCACGCTTGGTTATGATCTATTACTCGACTCCTTAAAAAGAGTCCAGCTTATTACAAAAATAGAGGATGAATTTAATATTGAGATACCAGAACAAAAAATATCGGATTCAACTACTGTGAAAGCTCTAGAAGACCTTATAAAAAAACAGGAGAAAATCCAAAAATTCAGGCTGGAAAAATGGCAGTTAAATCCAATTGTAGCCAGTATAAGAAGAATATTCCAGGAGATGTTCTTTTTAAGAATAATCAGCATTTTTTGTCACGTATCGTGTAAGGGCATAGAGAACATTTCAGCAATAAAAGAGCCTGTTATCTTCATGCCAAATCATCAAAGTGCTCTTGATGTTCCATGTTTGTTAAGAAGCCTGCCTTTTAGAATGAGGAAAAAAATTGCTTGCGCAGCTTCTCCATCAAGACTCTACGGAATACCTCCTCCAAAAAAAGCTAAGCTAATAAGGAAGCTTGAAAGCCTGTTTATAAGAATATTCTCCAATACGTATCCTTTTGGGAATGAAATCGGGATAGAAAGAAGTCTGGACTTAACTGGAGAAGTACTAGACAGAGGTTATTCTCTTTTTGTCTTTCCAGAAGGCAGAAGAACAACAGATGGAAAAATTGACAGATTCCAGACGGGAGCAGGATTTTTGGCCTTGAACATGAATGCCAAAGTAGTTCCGGTTAAGATGAAGGGTCTTTTTGAAATACTGCCAATAGGTAAATTCTGGCCCAGGATTGGCAAAGTTTCTATTACATTTGGCAAGCCGATAGAAATTAAAAATGTGTCTTACATAGAAGCAACAAAAATAATTGAAGGAAAAGTTAAAGGGTTATGATGAAAGTTAAAGTTGGTTGTGATATTGTGGAAATTAAGAGGTTTAATAAGTTAGACAGCAAGACACTGAATAAAATATTCCACAAGAATGAACTCAAAAACTTAAAATCTGAAAGTCTTGCTGGCTTGTTTGCTGCAAAAGAAAGCTGCAAAAAAGTATTTGACGACCTTGACTGGCATGACATAGAAATTAAGAAGAAAAGAAATAGTAAGCCGTTTTTGATACTAAAAAAGGATAGAGATGTGTTAAATTATGACTTGAGCATTAGCCATGATGGAGAATACGCTATTGCTACTGTTGTTTTTTTGACTAAAAAACCATGAAAATATCAATTAAAAAACAAATATTCGGCTGGAGCATGTATGATTTTGCCAATACAATATTCTCTGCTCTATTTATTACTGTTTATTTTCCATTATTTGTTGTTCTTAAAGGAGGTACAGCATTCCATGTTGGTTTAGTTATGTCAATTTCTATGCTTTTGGCAGGATTGCTAGTTCCTACTCTTGGCGGAGTTGCGGATATAACTCGGCGGAAAAAGTTATTGCTGTTTATGTTCACTGTTCTGTGCTGTGTGTTTACTTTCTTTACTGGATTTTTTGGCCTTTTGCTGGTGATGGTATTTGGCCTCTTGGCTACCTTCTTTTTCCATGCAAGTCTGGATGTTTATGATGCCCTGCTTGTTAATATTTCAACCAAAAGAAATATAGGCTTTGTCTCAGGATTAGGAACTGCTGTTGGTTATTTAGGAACAGTGCTAAGTGTTGCAATAGCTTATATAATTGGCCTTTTTTATGGTTTTGAGAGTATATCGGGGATACAAATAGTATTTATGGCTGCAGCGCTTCTATTTTTTGGTTTTTCACTATTCACATTTTTCTTTGTTGAAGAAGCCTCGAAAATTAAGATTAAAAAGCAGCATTTTGTAGATGCTTTTAAGAGAGTAATTTTTACAATAAAGAATATAAAAAAATTTAAGTCACTATGGCTTTTCTTATTTGCATCATTTTTATATGTCGATGCTGCTAATACCGCAACAATATTCTTATTTTTGTTTGCTAAAGACCAGCTGGGAATGGGCTTAATTCAATTTCTTCCCTTATATGCAATAATGGCAATAGCCGCAGTTATAGGCTCTTTATTTTTCGGGAAAGTAACAGATAAACTAGGGCACAAAAAAACATTGGCATATGTTTTAATTTTATGGATTGTCGTTATTTTGATTTTATATTTCAAAACAAGCTATGCAACATTTTTACTTACAGGCATTTTAGGCGGCGCATTATTGGGGGCTATATGGACAATTACAAGGCCTATGTTAGTTGAGCTAGCGCCTAAGGCCAAAATAGCTGAATTATTTGGATACCAGGGCTTAACTGAAAAATTCTCAGGAGTTATAGGCCCGGTATTATTTGGCTTTGTAGCTGTTAATCTGGGATTCAAGCAATCTCTTTTAGTAGTTGTTGCTTTATTCCTGGCTGGAATTATTGTTTTGGGGTTTGTTAAGGATAAGAAGTAACTTTTAAGAACTAATCACTTAACACAATCGTCTTTCTTATAACCAGCTTTCTTAGCTTCTTCTTTAGAATCAAACCAAACGGCATTTTTCTTCTTGACTCTTTTTGCCCAGTCGCATTTAGGTGCATGATATTTTGCTCCTGTTTTGCTTGCTATGAATTTTCCAGGCTTGAATGATTTTTCTACTGCTTTTGTTTCTTCTTTCTCTTCTCCAACTGCCTCAACTTCTTCTTTTTCAATGCTGAACAAAGATATGAAAAATCCTGCAATTGCTATGACAATCAAATGCATAAAATATAATATTTTTGTAGTTGTTATTACATAAATAAAAACCATGTCCAGGAACACAAAAGCAAAAAATAAAGTAAGCAGTATCCAAGCCCATCTGAAATTATTATTAATGCCTATTGCTGAGATTAATGCTACAAAAGAAAGTCCAAACAAAATTAGAAATTCCAGAATAAAAGCAAACCTATGCAAATTAAAAATCATATTTATAAGGCCAAGAAATGTAATTAGCAATACAATATATATCACGAAGGTTGTAAACTTAGTGTGCATCTTAATTTAAGATTAAATACAGCTGATATTTAAATATTTCTATTCTAGAGTAGTGAAAGAAAATTTCGAATCAGAATTCATCTTCTTCTTCGATCTTCTTCAGATATCCTCTCTTTTTCAGGTAACTGGTTTGAGTAGGTGTGTATTTGTATATTACATCACCTTTTTCATCACCGGAATATTCCCAAGGCTCGATAATAAGAATATCGTTTTCTCTTACCCATAATCTTCTTTTTAATCTTCCTGGGATTCTGCAGATTCTTGTTTTTCCATCCAGGCATCTAACTCTCATTCTGGAAGCTCCCACTCTTTGTTCAAGAATTCCTAAAGTCTGGTTGCCTCTGGGTAACTTAATCCTGGAAATTTCCTGCTGCTGTTTTTCCTGTGCAGCTAACTCTTCTTTCTTCTTGCTCATTTAATCATATGATTTTTAGTTTGTTTATATAGTTTTCTGAACGATTAAAATTTTGAATCACAAACCAAAATATCTACCCCAGTACAGAAATAATTAAATAGTAGTTTTGTCTAAGCTGTTTATAGTTCTTGTAAAATAGGTTTAGAAAGAGGCATTTCTACAAATTTACTATTAAATTCCGTAAGCTTTATAAATAATGAAGTAATTCAATACAAAATGCAAAATAATCCTTCTTTAGATAAAACACTACAATTTTAGGTTTGTTTTAGTTAAAGGAAGGTAAACTATGCTGTTATACTAAAATGCCCTGGTGGTGTAGCCTGGCGCAGTTTAAATAAAGCTTATTGAGCTGCAGGAACTATCATGAAGCCCTGTCGCGGCTTCGACCCGGGTTCAAAACATTTATGTTCAAAGATAAATGGTGAAAGTCCCGGCCAGGGCGTTTTTATTTCAAGGAAATTTATAAATTCCTTTGGAATTAACGTCGCGGGCCGGTAGCTCAGCCTGGTAGAGCACATCACTTTTAACGGAAAGCCTAGGGGTTTTCGAACTTTCAATAAGTTGAAAGCAATGATGTGGTCGCGTGTTCGAATCACGTCCGGCCCATATATGTTCAATTAATAATTTTCGTGAACCAACGAGGAGTTTTATCACAAGGATGAAGAAAAAATTTAAAGTTGACAAGCATTTTTTAATACCTAAGCACTCAAAGCTAAGTGAAGCACAAAAAGAAAAACTGCTGGAGAAATACCATATTTCTGCAAAAGAGCTTCCAAGAATGTTAAAGACAGATGCAGCGATAGCAGCATTAAATGTCAAGCCGGGAGATGTAATAAAAATTATAAGAACCAGTGAAACGGCAGGAGAAGCATTATTTTACAGGGTGATTGTTGATGTATAAATACGGCAAGACCTTAATACAAAAATATTTTGACGAACAGAGTTTTGTAGATTCTGACATTGAATCCTATAATGATTTTATAGAGAATCAATTAAACCAAATTATAGGGGAGAATAAAGAAATAGTGCCGACAATCATTCCGCATAATATAGATGATTTCAAGATAAGACTGGATAAAATATGGGCTGTAAAGCCAGAGATTACGGAAGCTGACGGAAGCAAGAGAAACATATTACCTGTTGAAGCAAGACTGAGAAAATTGACTTATTCTGCGCCTACCTTTATTGAAGTAAGCGCCCACATTAATGGCGTACAAAGAGAAAGCTTCACAACCCAGATAGGAAACATACCAATAATGCTCAAAAGCAAATGGTGCCATTTGCATGGCTTAAGCAAACAGGAACTTATTGAAACAGGAGAAGATCCTAACGAACCGGGGGGATATTTTATAATCAATGGTACTGAGAAAGTGCTTATAACCATAGAAGACCTTGCCTCTAACAAATTCCTTATTGAAAGGCGCGTAGGAGGCACATCAGAATTTGTTGGCAAATTGTTTTCTGAGTATGGCTCATTTAAAATTCCTCATACAATGGAGAAGCTTAAAGACGGTATTTTCTATCTTACATTTACCAGGGTAAGAAGAATCCCAATTATTGTTGTGATAAAGGCATTAGGATTGCTTAAAGATGAAGAGATTACTAAATTTATTTCAGATGAAAAGCAATATGATGAGGTCATGATTAACCTGATTGAATTTACAAGCATCAAGACAGAAGATGAAGCATTAGACTACATTGCAAAGAAAATAGGCGTTACCCAGTCAAAAGAAGTTAGGGTTGAGAGAATGAGGGAAATACTTGATAAGTATCTGCTTCCGCATCTTGGAATAAAAAAAGAGGACAGAATTTTCAAGGCTTATAACCTGTGCAAAATGATCAAACGATTTTTGAGAGTATCAAAGGAAGAGCTTAACACTGATGACAAAGACCATTATATGAATAAAAAGCTAAAATTATCTGGTGACTTGCTTTCAGATTTGCTGAGGCTTAACCTAAAAGTGCTTATTGGAGATTTATTGTACAATTTCCAAAGGATGGTTAAGAGAGGTAAATTCCCAACTATAAAAAATCTGATAAGAGACAAGCTGCTTACGCAGAGAATTTATTCTTCTATGGCAACAGGTAACTGGGTTAGCGGAAGGAAAGGAATAAGCCAAAGAATCCAAAGGCTAAACTATCTGGAAATGCTGTCTCACTTACAGAGAGTTGTGAGTCCATTAAGTGCTAGCCAGGAAAATTTCCAGGCAAGAGAACTGCATTCAACTCATTTAGGAAGACTATGCCCTATAGAAACTCCTGAGGGAACTAATATTGGTCTAAGAAAGAATCTTTCATTACTATGTTCTATTTCCAACGAATCCAATGAAGATGAAGTTGCCAAACAATTGAAAAACTATGGATTAAAGGTTATAAGATGACTGAAGCATACCTGAACAGTAAATTTATAGGAACAGTTGATGACCCAAATAGTTTTGTCGCTAAGGTAAGAGATGAAAGAAGAGCAGGTAGCATAGTATCTAACCTTAACATTTACCATAATAAAAAATCAGATGAAATTTTTATAGAAACCTCAAAAGGCAGAGCAAGGAGACCATTGATTGTAGTAAAGGAAGGTCAGCCTTTATTGACTGAAAAACATCTGAAGCAGCTGGAAAAAAATGAAATTGTATGGAGTGACTTGGTTAAGCAGGGCGTTATAGAATATCTGGATGCTGCTGAGGAAGAAAATACATTAGTAGCTTTCTTTGAAAAAGACATTACTCCAGAGCATACTCATCTAGAAATAACACCTTTAGGTATGTTTGGTTTGACAACGTCTCTTGTTCCATATGGAAACTTTAATCAGTCTACAAGAGTTAATGCAGGCTCTAAAAATCAAAAACAGGCTTTGGGATTATATGCATCGAACTATTCTGTAAGAATGGATATGGATGTCAATTTGCTGCATTATCCTCAAGCTCCTATAGTTAATTCTATTATGCACGGCATAAGCGACTATGAAAATCATCCTGCTGGCCAGAATATTGTTGTAGCTGTAATGAGCTATAAAGGATATAATATGGAGGATGCGATAATTTTGAATAAAGCGTCTATTGAAAGAGGTTTTGGCCGTTCAACATATTACAGGCCGAGTATTTCAGAAGAACTAAGATATTCTGGGGGCTTAATTGACCAGGTAAGTGTACCAGACAAAGATGTAAAAGGATATAAATCTGAAAGGGATTATAGGTTTTTGGAACAGGATGGAATAATCTATCCGGAAGCACAGGTTGCTGAAGGTGATGTTGTTATTGGAAAAACAAGTCCTCCAAGATTTTTAAGTTCTTTAGAAGAATATAATTTAGCTGCTGGTACCAGGAGAGAAAGCTCTGTAGCCATGAAGCATGGTGAAAAAGGAGTTGTTGATTTTGTTTTGTTAACTGAGAATGAAGAAGGAAACAGATTAGTTCAAGTAAGATTAAGGGACGAAAGAATACCTGAAATAGGGGATAAATTTACGAGCAGGCACGGCCAAAAAGGAGTTGTTGGATTGATAGTTCCAGAATCAGACATGCCTTTTTCTGTATCAGGAATAGTTCCTGATTTAATATTTTCCCCGCATGGAATACCATCACGTATGACAATAAGCCACTTATTAGAGATTCTTGGCGGAAAAGTAGGAGCTTTATCCGGCAGACAGGTCAATGGAACAACATTCGATGCAGAGCCTGAAGAAAAGCTAAGAGAAGAATTAAAATCAGCAGGATTTAGGGAAAATGGCGTAGAGACTTTTTACAATGGGATTACTGGAGAAATCATGGAGGCCAAGATTTTTGTTGGCAGCATGTATTACTTAAAACTAAAACATTTAGTGGCAAACAAAATACATTCCAGAGCTAGAGGCCCTATACAATTGCTTACAAGGCAGCCTACAGAAGGTAGAGCTAAGGAAGGCGGTTTAAGGCTTGGAGAAATGGAAAAAGATACTTTTGTTGCACATGGGGCTTCATTGCTGTTAAAAGAAAGATTTGACTCTGATAAAACAATTGTCCCTATATGTGAAAACTGTGGTCTTATAGCAATTAAAGATGACTACAAAAATAAAAGCTACTGTCCTGTGTGCGGAGAAAATGTTGAGATAAATGATGTTGAAATAAGCTACGCATTCAAATTAATACTTGATGAGTTTAAGTCATTGGGAATATATCAGAAACTGCAATTGGAAAATAAATATTGAAAAAATGGCAGAGAAGAAAGACAAGGCTGAGGAAACTGTAAAAGCTGAAGAGAAAACAGAAGAGGTAGAGGTAGCTGCAGAGGAAAAAATTGCAGAAGAAACTACTGAAACAGCAGAAGAAAAACCTGCACAAGAATTGAAGCTGCCTGATGTGGAATCAAAAGAAGAAGAAACTACAGAAACCAAAGCTGAAGAGAAAACAGAATCAAGTTCAGAAGATGCAGAGGAAAAAACAGCGAAGAAAAATGAAATAATTGAGCAGGAAACTCATGTCTATAAACAGGTAAAAAGCATTGTGTTTTCTGTTTTAAGCCCTAAAATAATCAAGGGCATGGCCTCTGCAAAAGTTGTTACACCAGAACTTTACGATAAAGAAGGCTATCCTGTAGATGGCGGCCTAATGGATATAATGTTAGGAGTCATTGACCCTGGTTTAAGATGCAAAACATGCGGCTCAAAATTAAAAGAATGTATAGGCCACTTTGGCTATATAGAACTAGCAAGGCCAATAATACATGTTAAATTTGTTAATATAGTTCTTATGACTTTGAAATCCACATGCAGAGATTGCGGTAGGATATTAATACCAAAAAACAAGATAAATAACTTCAAGGAAGTTCTTGATGCAGTGGAAAAAGAGAAAGGGATTGAAGGAAGAAGGGCTAAAATAAAGGAGATTATAACCAGTTTAAAGACAATTAACAAGTGCCCTCATTGCAAGGCACGGCAAAAAAAGATTACTCTGGACAAGCCAACAACCTTTATAGAAGAGGATAAAAGATTAAGCCCAATAGAAATAAGGACAAGACTTGAAAAAGTGCCTGATGAAGATACTGCTCTTTTTGGGCTTGCAGCACCATATGTAAGGCCTGAGTGGATGGTTTTAACATTATTGCCCATACCTCCTGTAACAATGAGGCCTAGTATAACTCTTGAAAGCGGGGAAAGAAGCGAAGATGACCTTACACATAAGCTTGGAGATATAGTCAGAATAAACCAGAGATTATTTGAAAACATAAATGCCGGTGCACCAGAGATTATAGTAGAGGATTTATGGGATTTGCTGCAATACCATGTTTCAACATACTTTGACAATGCTATTGCTCAATTACCTCCTGCACGTCATAGGTCAGGCCAGCCATTAAAGACTTTAACAGAAAGAATAAAAAGCAAGGAAGGAAGAATCAGGCATAACCTTGCAGGTAAAAGAACAAATTTCTGCGCAAGAACAGTTATAAGCCCGGATCCAATGTTAGAGTTAAATGAAGTAGGTGTTCCAGACGTTATAGCTATGAAACTTTCAGTTCCTGAAAAAGTTAATACTTGGAACATGGAATATTTAAAGAAATTTATAGAAAAGGGCCCTAAAAAATACCCTGGAGCAAATTACATAATCAGGCCTGATGGAAAAAAGAAAAAAATTACTGATGAAACAAAAGAAGCATCATTAGAAGAACTGCAACCGGGCTATACTGTTGAAAGGCATCTCATGGATGGTGACTTAGCTATATTTAACAGGCAACCAAGTTTGCATAGAATGTCAATGATGTGCCATCGCATTAAGGTACTGCCAGGAAAAACTTTGAGGCTTAATCCTGCTGTATGTCATCCATATAATGCTGATTTTGATGGTGATGAAATGAATCTGCATATTCCCCAGACAGAAGAAGCAAGAGCAGAAGCTGAAATATTAATGGAAGTACAGACACAGCTTATTTCTGTAAGATACGGCTTAAGCATAATTGGCTGTGTGCAGGATGCAATCTCTGGCAATTATTTACTTACAAAAAATATGACTTTAAGCAGGAACAGTGCAATAGATCTTTTAGCCTCAGTTGGATTAGACAATTTTTCAAAATTGCCTAAGAAGGAAATGGTTGATGGAAAAGAAATATTTTCTGTTTTGATACCAGAGGATTTTAACTTTACCGGAAAAACAAGAGAGGATGAAGAAGTTACAATAAAAAGCGGAAAGCTTGTAGAAGGCTATATGGATCGAGCTAACCTTGGGGAAGGTTCTGGGCTGCTGCTAAGAAATATACATAAAAAATACGGAAAGCATTTTACAATAGACATGCTTGGAAAAATTTTTAGGCTGGGAATAGAAGTTCTATTAAGAACAGGTTTTACATGCGCTGTTTCAGATACTGACCTTCCTGAGAATGCAAGTTTAAAGGTGCAGGAAACACTTGACAACGCAAAAAAAGAAGTTGACAATCTAATACGTATGCATAAGGATAATAAACTGGAATCATTTCCAGGAAAAACTTTGGAGGAGAGTCTTGAATTAAGAATCCTTGAAGTTTTGAATAATGCAAGAAACGAAACTGGGGAAATTGTTGCAAATTTTGCTGACAAGAACACCCATACAATGATTATGGCAAAGTCAGGAGCACGTGGAAACTTGCTTAACCTTGCACAAATGGCAGCTTGTGTCGGCCAGCAGGCTATGAGGGGTAAGAGGATAGAAAAAGGCTTTGAAGGAAGAACATTATCGGCTTTTAAAAAACACGACTTAAGTTCTGAAGCCAGGGGTTTCATTAGTGAAAAATTCAAGACTGGCTTATCACCAACAGACTTCTTTTTTGGAGCAATGACTGGTAGAGACAGCCTGATGGATACAGCTCTTAGAACTCCAAAATCAGGTTATTTGTATAGGAGGCTTGCAAATGCCATGCAGGATTTGAAAGTAGAGAGTGATGGCTCTGTAAGAGATGCTTCAAATAAAATAATTCAGTTTGAGTATGGTGAAGATGGCATTGATGTTTCAAAATCTGAAAGAGGATTCATAAATGTCAAAAGAATAATTAAATCAGTGGGTTAAAATGGACAAACTAATAGCAGAATATGCGGACAAACTTCCTAAAAGGATACTTGATGATATGAAAGACTACCTGGCTAAAAAAGGTGGAAGTATAAATCAGGCAAAGCTAAAAAAAATACTTGATAATACTCTGGAAGAGTACAAGAATGCTAAAATACAGGCAGGGGAATCAGTAGGCGTAATATCAGCAGAATCAATCGGTGAACCAGGAACACAGATGACCTTGAACACATTCCATTTTGCAGGTGTAGCAGAAATGAATGTTACACTTGGATTGCCAAGAATAATAGAAGTTCTTGATGGCAGAAAAGGACTACAAACACCAGCAATGGAAATCTACCTTAAAACTCCATATTCAAAAGGCAAGGACATAAAAGAATTTGCTCTTGCGATTAAGGAAACAAAATTAAACCATATTGCTTTGGAATTTTCCATAAGCCTTATTGACTCAGAAATTGAGGTGAAATTGGATAAGGAAAAAATGAAAAACCTTAGCTTAACAAATTCTAATGTGGCTAGCAGCATTACCAAGCAGTTGAAGGGATTTAGTGTAAAGGATAATAAGGATTCTATTATATTGAAAAGTCGCAGCAAGGAAGAAAGCCTTAATGATGTATACAAGGCAAAAGAGAAAATAAAAGACATCCATATTAAGGGAATAAAGGAGATTCACCAGGTATTGCCTCTAAAGAGAAATGATGAGTATTTAATTATGACTGCCGGTTCAAATCTTTCAGAAGTCCTGCAGCTTGAAGGAGTAGATGCACATAGGACAACAACTAACAACATCTTTGAAATTCAAGAGGTTTTAGGAATTGAAGCTGCCAGGGAAGCAATAATTAAAGAGGTCTTTAAGGTTATAGAGAACCAAGGATTTAATGTGGATATAAGGCATATAATGCTAGTTGCAGATACAATGTGCGTTTCAGGATCTATAAAAGGAATTACAAGATATGGTGTTGTAAGCGAGAAAGCTTCTGCATTAGCCAGAGCAAGCTTTGAAACTCCAATTAAGCACATAATAAATGCTGCATTGATTGGGGAAGTTGATCAGCTTAATTCTGTTGTTGAAAATGTGATGCTTAACCAAGCTATACCTACTGGGACAGGGGTTCCTGATTTAATTACCAAGCCAAAAGAATAAAATGCCTCCAAAAAAAACACTAACATCTACTGAGATTAAGAAATTAATTAAAGCAAAAGCTCTTGTCGTAGGTACAGACAGAACTATCAAAGCTCTTAAGTCAGGCAGGGTCGAGAAGGTTATTGTAAGCTCCAACTGCGCTGAAAAGATTGTTGATGACTTAAATTATTACGCTTCCCTTAATAAAACTGAAACAATAAAAGTAAACTATCTTAATGATGAATTAGGTGTTATATGCAAAAAACCATTTTCTATTTCTGTTTTATCCATACTTAAGGGTGAATAAGTGGCAAAGATAAAATACGATATAAACATCATGAAGTACATGTCTCTTTTTGAATCACTGACTGGCGCAAGAGTAAAGGACTGCATTGTAAATGATGGCATTTTCTTCATTGTGCATGAAAACGAAATGGGCAAAGCCATTGGCAAGAAGGGCTCTAATTTGAAAAGAGTGGAAAATACCTTGAAGAAAAAGATAAAGTTAGCAGAGTTCAGCAGTGACCTGGTTCAATTTGTCCAGAATCTGATATATCCTATTAAAGCTAAAGAAATAAAAGAAGAAGAGGACGGGACAGTGACTATTTACATTGATGATAGAAAAACAAAAGGTATGCTGATAGGGAGAGATAGGCACAATATAAATTCAATTGCAGATACTGTCAAAAGGCATTTTGACGTTAATGAAATTAAAGTTGTTTAGATTCAACCAGATTTTTCTACAGGTATTGCTCCTTGTTCAGTTATATGTATCGGCCAAGGGTTAAAGTATTGCAGGGTTGCAAGATACACAAGCCGTTCAGTTGTTATGTGGTCACTTCTTTCACGAGCATAGTGTAATTGAGTTTTTATGGTCGGGTTACCTTTTATTAATTCATCTGCTGTTTGTTGATTTGTATATCCATGTGCTGTGTACAATACTGCTTGAATTTCTTGTGGTGTAAGTGTCGGTTCTAGTAGTTCTGCCTCTTTTGTCAACACTCCTTCTAGTGTTGCTATCTGTATTACGTGAACTGTCTTTTTTGCTCCAAATTTTTCCGGATAGATGATAAATAATTTTTTAATGTCTGAGACTGTATATCTAATTCACCACATATTTCTTCAAAGTAATGACCTTTAGCATAAAGTCCTAGAATTTGCATTTCGCTATTAGTAAGCCCAAATTCTTCTGCTTTCTCAGCATCTACAATTTTCATTGCTTCTTGCACAATATCTAAGAGTGTCATCTTGTGTAGCAAACCGATTTTATTTATAAATATATAAGCACTGTGCAGACCAAAGTCGTTTAATTCTTAAACAATAAATTTTTAAAAGAATAAATCATATGTGAGTACCTCAAATAAAAGCTTTAAAGAAGTTTGAGAAAAGTGTAAAAAAGTAATTTATTTTTTGTTTCTATGGTTGAAAATTAATGTATAAGTCAATATGCCTACAATTACAGTTATGATGGCTATTGCGATACCTATCAAGAAATTGCTTTTTTCTTTTACTTCTGTTGTTGCTGCTCCGGTTATTGATGATGTTGCTTTATCAGATTCTTCTGTTTCTGCTTTGAATGATGATTCTGATAGAGAAACATTTTTTGGAATTTCACATGACCTTCTGGTTTCAGGAACTTCAGATTCTTCCGGGCAAAGTGTACTTTGAGCATGCTGGGCAACTTTGACAAAATTACAGTCTCTTATCTCAACATCTTTTGTACATTCGGACCATTCTTCACATTGCCAATCCATGTTGCAGATAAAGAACGCTCCTGCTCCTCCAGAGCCTCCGCCACCTCCACCACCTCCGCCTCCGCCTCCTCCACTGCCTGAAGAACTTGCAGCAGGAGGATTGCATCCTGACTCTGTGTATTCACTAGGATTGCTATCACAA
>Ga0187833_10003813_pt1 | contig 15029 bp, 16 predicted proteins | sample ETNtaG_37_FD_167968 | JGI IMG/M metagenome (GOLD analysis project Ga0187833, IMG submission 167968) | Marine microbial and viral communities from oxygen minimum zone, Eastern Pacific Ocean - ETNP2014_SV_400_PacBio MetaG (Illumina Assembly) | ecosystem: Environmental > Aquatic > Marine > Hypoxic... | reverse complement strand
TTTGAAGTGAACAAACCTTTTTCTATTAATTCTGTTATATTTCTTAACAACTTATTATATTTTTCCATGTATTTTTAAATATCTTTAAGTTATTTTAATTTAATTATTAAATAAATCTTTTTTTTAAATGATTGTCCATAATTTTAACCCCATTTTAATAGATTTTAGTTTGTTTCAAATCAGATGGTATTCTCTAGCTTATATTTTGGGAATTATCATTGGATGGATATATGCAGTCAAAATAATTAAAATAACAACCAAAAATAAACACAATTTTGATCCAATAAAAAAATCACACTTTGATGATTTAATAATTTATTTAGTAATTGGAATAATTCTTGGTGGTCGAATAGGATACGTAATTTTCTACAATCTTGAATATTATAGTCAAAACTTTTTTGAAATTTTTAAAGTTTGGCAAGGAGGAATGTCGTTTCATGGTGGATTACTAGGAGTAATAATATCAACAATCATTTTTTCTAAAAAAACAAAAACTAATTTTTTTAAATTTACTGATATTGTTTCATGCGCTGCTCCTATTGGGATTTTTTTTGGAAGAATAGCCAACTTTATAAACGGTGAACTTTACGGAAAAATTTCTACTCTTCCTTGGGCTGTAATTTTCCCCGACGGAGGAAATGTAGCAAGGCATCCGTCTCAAATTTATGAAGCTATTTTGGAGGGTATATTTTTATTTATTTTAATTAATTATTTTGCTTTGAAAAAACAATTAATATTCAAAACTGGTTTTATTTCTGGAATTTTTTTAATTTTATATTCTATTCTAAGAATATTTTCAGAAAATTTTCGAGAACCTGACATGCATCTCGGTTACTTTTTTAACTATTTTTCTTTAGGGATATTACTAAGTTTTATAACTTTAATAGCTGGTTTATTAATTATCTTATCTATTAAAAAAAATGAACAAAATAATTAATATATTAAGAGAACAAAAATCTATGCCTATAGATCAATTTATTGATGTGGCCCTTTACGATAAAAAATTTGGTTACTACATGAAAAAAAACCCCTTTGGAAAGGAGGGTGATTATATTACATCACCTTTAATTTCAAATCTTTTTGGAGAAATGCTTGCCATATGGTGTGTTGCTTTTTGGAAACATATAGGAAAACCTAAAAAAATTTTAATAACTGAACTTGGGCCGGGCGATGCATCTTTATGTAAAAATCTTTTAAATACTTTCAAAAATTTTAAAAGTTTTTATAAATGTGTAGAAATAAAACTAATAGAAAAAAGCAGTAAACTAAAAAGAATTCAAAAAGCAAGAATAAAAAACAAAAAAGTTAAATGGATTAAAAAAATAAATGAATTGAATTGTGGGCCTATAATTTTTTTGGGAAATGAATTTTTTGACTCATTGCCCATAAAACAAATATACAAGAAAGAAAATTTGTTTTTAGAAAAATATGTTACTTTGTCAAAAAACAACAAAAAAATAGACTTTTTATTTAAAAAAGCCAAAAAAAATTTAATCAAAAATATCAAAAAATTAGATTTAGTTAATAAAGGTAATACTATTGAATATCCAATTGCGGCAATCAAATATCTAAAAATAATAGCAAAAAAAATTAAAAAATATGATGGTGCCCTTTTAACATTCGATTATGGATATATTGAAAAAAGAAACCAAGATACTTTACAATCAACCAGGAAACATAAATATTTAAATGTTTTTAAGGATCCTGGCAATGCTGACATTACTCATCATATAAATTATAAATTATTTTCGAAAATCTTAAAAAGAAATAAATTAGAAGTAGAAAAAATAGTTTCACAAAGTGAATTTCTTCAAAAGTTAGGAATAATTGAGAGGGCAAACATATTGTCAAAAAAAATAAGCTTTAAAGCAAAAGCAAACATTTATTACAGATTAAAAAAATTATTACATTACAGTGAAATGGGCAATCTATTTAAAGTATTGCTAGCGCAAAAAAAAGAAACAAAATTTTCTTTAGGTTTCCTGTAATGTTTTTTTCATCAAAATTAAAAAAATTTAAAAATATAAAACATTGTTTCTTCTCAAGAAAAGACGGTGTGTCAAAAGGATTATATAAGAGCTTAAATTGCAGCCTGGGATCCAATGACCAAAAAAAAAATGTTTTAAAAAACCTTGAATTGATTAGCAAAAAAATTGGTTGCAGAAAAGAATCTTTAATAACTTTGAATCAAAAACATAGTAACCAAGTTATACATTTCAAAAATGAAAAATATGTAAAATCTAAATTAGATGGTGATGCTATAGTATCCGAGGTAAAAAATATTGGGATTGCTATACTTGCTGCTGATTGTGCTCCTATCTTATTTTACGATCCAAATAAAAAAATAATCGGATGTGCTCACTCAGGTTGGAAAGGTGCATTAAACGGAATAATTAAAAATACTATAAAAAAATTTAATGAATTAAATTCAAATAATAACGATTTAATTGTTGTTGTTGGGCCGTGTATAGCAAAAAAACATTATAAAGTAAAAATGGATTTTTTTGAAAAATTTATTAGTAAAGATGAAAATAATAAAAAATTTTTTGAAAAAATTAACAAAGAAGAATATATTTTTGACTTAAGAGGCTTTATAAATAAGGAAATATCCAGTTTTAATATAAAAAATATTGAAAATATAGAAATTGATACTTTTTCAAAAGAAGAATTTTTTTATAGTCACAGAAGATCTTGTCTTAATAAAGAACAAGATTATGGTAGATGCATTTCTGTCATATTAATGACTTAATTAAATGTTTAATTAATTTGAAAAGTTAAATTAAAGTTGTATAAACAAACTATCTTATGAAAGTTCTTGCAGGTACAAGTAATTTAAAACTGTGCAAAAACATAGCAAAGCAACTCAAGTTAAAATTGATCAATTCAAATATCAAAAGATTTGCTGATGGCGAAGTCTATGTAGAAATTAACGAGAATATTAGAGGCAATAGTATATTTGTAGTTCAATCAACATCTAATCCGGCTAACGATAATCTAATGGAACTCTTAATTTGTATTGATGCTTTAAGAAGATCATCTGCCAAAAACATTACCGCAGTTATTCCTTATTTTGGATATGCAAGACAAGATAGAAAAGTAGTACCAAGAACTGCAATAACAGCAAAATTAGTTTCAAATCTTATCACCAATGCTGGTGCAAATAGAATTTTAAGTGTTGATTTGCATGCTGGTCAAATTCAAGGTTTTTTCGATATCCCTGTAGATAATTTATTTACTACACCAATTTTTGCAAGACATATCAAAAATAAAATGAAACTAAATAATTTAATTTGTGTTGCGCCTGATGCTGGTGGTGTTGAAAGAACAAGAGCGCTAAGCAGAAGAATTAATTCAAGTATTGCTATAATAGACAAAAGGCGACCAACGCCAGGAAAATCGGAAGTGATGAATATTGTTGGAAGCGTGAAAAATAAAAACTGTGTAATTGTAGATGATATAATAGATTCTGGAGGCACTATTGTAAACGCATCAAAGGCTTTAAAAGAAAAAGGAGCAAAGGATGTTTATGTTTATATTACTCATGCAGTGTTAAGTGGAGAATCAATACATAAAATTGAAAAATCTCAAATTAAGAAACTAATAACAACGGACACAATCGATAACTCAAAAAAAATTGCGAGAAGAGCAAAAATAGAAATAATTTCCCTTGCTCCAATGATTTCGGAAGCAATGAAAAGAATCGCAAACTCTACGTCGGTTTCTAGTCTTTTTAAATAATTTTACTTGTTTTTTTTACAAACATAATATAAAAACACCATTTCAATTCATGAATATTTTAAAAGCCACAAAAAGAACCAGCGCTTCAACAGGACAGGTAAACAAATTGAGATCTGCGGGTTTTATTCCTGCCATATTGTATGGTGGGGAAAAAAATAATATAAATATAAGTCTAAAAAAATTACAACTACAAGATCTCGTAAGAACTGAAACTTTCATGTCTAAAGTTTTTGATTTGGACATAGATGGCAATCCTGAAAAAGTTCTGCCAAGAGAAATTGCTTATGATCCAGTTTCTGATGAACCAATACATATTGACTTCATTAGAATCATAAAAGGTTCAGTATTAGATTTAGAAATACCTGTAAAATTTATTAATTTTGAAAAATCGCCAGGATTAAAAAAAGGAGGAGTTCTAAATATAGTAAGAAGAAAAGTGGAATTGAAATGTCCCACAGAAAATATTCCTGATGAAATAGTTGTTGACTTAAATAACACCGAAATTAATACCAGTCTTAAAATATCTTCTGTTAAGCTACCAGAAAACGTTGTGCCAACAATCGCTGATAGAGATTTTGTTATTGCTACCGTTGTAGCTCCAACAGTTTTAGTAGAGCCAGAAAAAGTCGAAGAAACTACTGAGGAAGGAGAAGTGCCAACCGAAGGTGCTGTTGAGAGCACTGAAGATACTGCTAAAACTGAAGAAGATAAAACTACTAAACCCTCCTCTGAAGATAAAACGAGAGTAGTTTCAAGTAGTAAAGGGAAAGCCGCAAAACCTTCCGATGATAAAGCAAAAGCAGCTTCCGGAGATAAAAAGGAAACCGCAAATAAAGAAGCTAAAAAAAAATAACATAGGATAAACTATAAATTATGCTACTCTTAGTTGGTTTAGGAAATCCTAATCCAAATAATTCAAACAATCGACATAACGTAGGGTTTTTGGTAATCGACAAAATAAACGTAAAATTTAAATTGTCTAAACAGAAACCAAAGTTTAAAGGTTTGTTAACTACTGGAAATATAAACGAACAAAAAGTTTTCGCAATAAAACCGCTCACTTTTATGAATAACTCGGGAATATGTATTAAAGAACTTATTGAATATTTTAAAATAGACGTCAAAGACGTCTTCGTGTTTCACGATGATATGGATATCGACATCGGAAAAGTAAAAGCAAAAATTGGTGGAAGTAGTGCTGGTCATAATGGAATTGATTCTATAGATAAAAATATTGGAAAAAATTACCCTCGTATAAGAATAGGCATTGGTCGGCCAAAGAAAGATTCGACAGGTACCGTTCATGTTCTAGATAATTTTTCAGATGACGAAAAACAAAAGGTAGAAGAAGTCACCAATAATATAATAGAATCACTATCAGTCTTAATAAATAAAGATTTGGATCTTTTTTCAAGTAAAATTAATCAAAGATAATAATGGGTTTTAAGTGTGGAATAGTTGGGTTGCCCAATGTTGGCAAATCAACACTGTTTAATGCATTAACTACATCAAAAAAAGCGCAAGCTGAAAATTTTCCATTTTGTACTATCGATCCGAATGTAGGAATGGTTACCGTTCCAGATGAAAGATTAAATAAAATATCCTCAATATCTAATTCAGCTAAAACAATTAATACAGCAATAACTTTTGTTGATATTGCTGGTCTTGTTAAAGGCGCATCTAAAGGAGAAGGACTTGGTAATAAATTTCTTTCTCACGTTAGAGAAATGGATGCCATTATTCATTTAACTCGATGCTTTGACTCTGAAAAAATACAAAACGTATATAAGAATGTTGATCCTATAAGAGATATAGAGATTATTGAAACAGAAATTTTGTTATCTGATCTAGAATCTCTTCAAAAAAGGCTAGAAAAAAGTAATAAAAAAAAATTAGAAAAGGAAGAGCTATTTTTTTTAGAAGAGTGTCAAAAATTAATAGGCGATGGAAAAAAACCAGACGAATTAAAGAAAAAATATAGTAAAGATTTAATTAAAAAATCAACTCTTCTATCTCTTAAACCAAGAATAATTGTGTGCAATGTTGATGAAAAGAGTCTACCCGACGGTAACAAATATTCAGATGCTTGTGAGAAAAAATTTCCAAATGAAAATACAATTATCACTTGTGCAGATATAGAAGATCAAATCATGAATCTTAAAACAAAAGACCGAAAAGATTTTATGCTTCAATCTAGAATAAAAAGCACTGGTTTGGATAATCTAATTAAAACAGGCTACAACACCCTAAATCTTAGTACTTTTTTTACATCTGGCCCTGAAGAAAGTAGAGCTTGGACTATCGAAAAAAACTCCAAAGCTGTAGATGCAGCAGGTGTTATTCATACCGATTTTAAGAAAAAATTCATCAGAGCTGAAACTGTTTCTCACGAAGATTTTATAAAATATAAAGGTTTTAACGAATGTAAGAATGCCGGAAAATTAAGGCTTGAGGGTAAAGACTATTTAGTCAATGACGGCGATGTGATGTATTTTAGGGTAGGAAGCTAAATTATTTAAAAGTCTTTGGATCTTCGCCTTCGTATTCAGTCACAGCTTTTTCAACTTTATCAAAAGTTTCTTCTTTTTGATCCGAATTTTCTTTTGAATCAAGACGTGACCAAACTTTTTGCTTACTAAAATATACTAATGTCAAAAGAATAATTAGAAAAATAAAAACTTTGAAACCCATTTTATGTCTTGCTTCAAGATGTGGTTCTGCAGCCCACGTCAAAAAAGTTGTAACATCTTTTGCCATTTGCGTTTCTGTTGCTTGAGTGCCGTCTGCATATTCTACTGCACCTTCAAATAATGGTTTAGACATCATTATTTTATTACCTGGCATATATTTGTTATAATAAACGCCTTCGTCTAACTCATGCCCTGCTGGAGCTTCTTCATATCCCAGCAATAATGAATAAATATAATTCCACTCACCCTTTCTTGCTTTTACAAGAACTGACATATCTGGAGGATAAGCTCCACCATTAGCAGCCGTTGCTGTCTGAACATTTGGAAAGGGATTAGCAAATTTATCTGACAATCTTCTTGGTCTTGTAAACATTTCTCCATCATCATTAGGTCCATCTAAAATTTCAAATTGTTCCGCGATTGATTTAGCCTCATCCAAAGTAAATTCTGGACCTCCTTTTTCTACTAAATTTCTATAGCTTAAATGCTGAATAGAGTGACATCCCGAGCAAACTTCTTGATAAACTTGATAACCTCTTTGTAAAGAAGCTCTGTTAAAAGTGCCAAAAATACCTTCAAAGCTCCAATTATTTTTTATAAATTCTATTTTTTTTTCCTCAGAATTAGCTGAACCACTAATTATAATTACAAATACAATAAAAAATACTTTAACTAACAGATTATTTAAACGTATCAACATTCTCTCCTTCATATTCTGCTGCGGTTTTTTTAAACTTATCTACAATGCTCAATTTATCTAGAACAGGGTCAGAAATGCTCGTGGGTAACGGACTCGTTTTCTCATAACGTCCTAACAATGGAAGGATAATTAAAAAATGAATAAAATAATAAGCAGTAGCAATTCTCGCTAAAATTACATAAATTCCCTCTGGTGGTTTTGCACCCAAGTAAGCTAATAATATTACCATAACTACCAATACCCAATAAAACTTTTTATAAAGAGGTCTAAATACTGCCGATCTAACCTTTGAGGTGTCTAACCAAGGTAGCAAGACCAAAATAAAAATTGACGCAAACATAAAAATAACTCCTCCTAATTTGCTTGGTATAGCTCTTAAAATTGCATAAAAGGGTAGCAAATACCATTCTGGAACTATATGCGCAGGAGTAACCAATGGATTGGCTGGAATATAATTATCAGGATGTCCTAAGAAATTTGGTGCATAAAATACAAAACCTAAAAAAATTAATATAAATACAAGCATGGCTAAAAGATCTTTCATAACCATGTAAGGATGAAAGGACATAGTTTCATTTCTATTTTTTTTAACGTCAATTCCAATGGGATTATTATTTCCAGGAACATGTAGTGCCCAAATATGTAATACAACTAAGGCAAAAATTAAAAATGGAAACAAGTAATGTAAGCTGTAAAATCTATTTAGTGTCGGATTGCCCAGCGAATAACCACCCCATAGCCATGCAGTAATATTTTCTCCAACTAAAGGGATAGCACCGAATAGATTCGAAACAACCGTAGCGGCCCAAAAACTCATTTGACCCCACGGTAAAGTATATCCCATAAATGCAGTTGACATCATAAGCAAATAAATTATCAAACCGGTAATCCAAATCATTTCTCTTGGAGGTTTATGTGATCCATAATATAAACCTCTAAAAATATGAATATAGACAGCCAAAAAAAACATTGAGGATCCATTGGCGTGAGCATATCTAATGAGCCAGCCATAATTTACATTTCTCATTATGTGTTCAATGCTATCGAAGGCAAGATCTGTATTCGCTACATAATGCATCGCAAGAATAATTCCTGTCACAATTTGAGCAATTAGAAAAAAAGTAAGTATGCCACCAAAAGTCCACCAATAATTTAAATTTTTTGGAGTTGGATATTCAGTTAAATGATGTGATAAACTCAAAAGTGGTAATCGACTATCAAACCACCGGGCAAGCTTAGATTTTGGAACATATTTTTCTTCACTCATAATTAATTTAACCTATTTTAATTGTATTATTATCTACAAACTCGTACTTAGGTATTTCTAAATTTTTTGGAGCTGGACCTTTTCTAATTCTTCCAGAAGTATCATAGTGCGAACCATGACAAGGACAAAACCATGCTTTGTATTCACCTTTGCCACCTAAAGGAACGCAGCCAAGATGAGTACAAATTCCAATCATAACTAACCATTCTGGATTCTTGGTTCTATCAGAATCTTTCTCTGGATCTATTAAATCTTTTAAATCTACCTTTGCAGCCTCATCAATTTCTTTTTTAGTTCTCCTTCTTATAAATATTGGTTTTCCCCTCCAAAGCACTGTTAAAGTTTTTCCAGGTTCGATGTTACCGACATTCACTTCGGTAGTTGATAAAGATTTAACCGATGAATCTGGATTCATTTGATCTACTAAAGGCCAAATAGTTGCTCCGAGTCCAACGGCTCCTATTGTGTAGGTCGCCGTAAACAGGAAACTTCTTCTTTTTGAATGAATTTTTTTACTCATAAATTCTAATATTCTGAGTATTATATATTATGGCTAATCACAATATAAACCATTTGACATGGATCAGAATGACACACAAACTAATTTATATTTAAAAAAATGTTTAATATTGCTCTATATCAACCTGATATACCTCAAAACACCGCCGCAATAATTCGTTTGTGTTCATGTTTTAATACAACCCTTGAAATAATTGAGCCTTGTGGTTTTTACTTAAGTGACGAAAGATTAAAAAGAGTTGCAATGGATTATTTGGATAAAAGTAAAATAATAACTTATAGATCGTACAAAAATTTTTTGATTAAAAAAAAAAAATCAAGAGTTATACTTATGACTACAAAAGCTAAAAAAAACTATAATAACTTTGAATTTAGTCCGAAAGACACACTGCTTTTTGGTCGAGAAAGTGAAGGAGTTCCAAAATTAGTACATGATAATTCTTATGAAAAATTGAAAATACCTTTGAAAAAAAATATAAGATCACTCAATATTGGTATGGCTGTAGCTATAACTTTATCTGAAGCTTTAAGACAAAATTCTAATTTATAGAAATATGAAAATAAGAAAAAAACAAAAATTAACAAAAGAATGGTTTATTAAATTACAAAATATAATTTGTAATAGTATTGAACAATTAGAAGAAGAATATGGTTCTAATATAAAGTTTAAAAAGAATAAATGGAAATACGGTGAATTTAGAACTATAAAAGGTGAAGTAATTGAAAAAGGTGGTGTTGCTTTCTCAAATATGACAGGTAGATTTCCTAAAGAATTTGCAAAAAAAATTCCAGGAACAAAAAATAATACCAGTTTTTGGTCTTCGGGTGTTTCGGTAGTATTTCACCCTAATAATCCTAGAGTTCCCGCAATGCATTTTAACACTAGATTTGTTTGTACGCAAAAAAATTGGTTTGGGGGTGGTATTGATGCAACACCTTGCTTTGTTGATAATAAAGAAAAAAAATATTTTCATAACAAACTAAAAAAGATGTGCAATCTTCATAATAAAAAATATTACCCAAAATATAAAAAATGGTGTAATGAATATTTTTACCTACCGCATAGAGATGAAACTCGTGGCATAGGTGGTATCTTTTTTGATTATAAAATGGACAATTGGGAAAAGGATTTTTTATTTATCAAAGATGTGGGTATTACTTTTGCTTATTTGGTTAAAGAAATTATGAAAAAAAAAATGTTTATAAAATGGACAAAAAAGGAAAAAGAAATTCAATTATTAAAACGTGGTAGATATGCAGAATTTAATTTAATGTATGACCGTGGTACCAAATTTGGATTAAATAGTGGTGGTAATCCGGAAGCTATATTAATGTCTATGCCCCCAACGGCAAAGTGGAAATAATCTATGGAAAAAGAACCAATAACAACTCAAGGACTTGAAAAATTAAAAAAAGAATTAGAAGAATTAAAATATATTAAACGTCCAAAAATAGTTGAAGCAATCGCCGAAGCTAGAGCTCATGGAGATTTAAAAGAAAACGCTGAGTATCATGCAGCAAAGGAAGAGCAAGCAAAAATTGAAGGTAGAGTTATTGAAATAAATGATTTAATCGCTAGAGCAAATGTCATTGATGTAACAAAGCTTGAAAAAAAAGATAGTGTAATTTTTGGTTCTACAGTCCATTTAATTGACTTGGAAATTAATATAAAAAAAACTTACAAGATAGTAGGTAAAGATGAGGCCGACATAACAAAAAATTATATTTATTTTAGATCGCCTATTGGTAAAGCATTAATAGGAAAAAATAAAAAAGATATAATAACAGTCACAACACCATCTGGGGAAAAAAATTTAGAGATAATAGAAGTCAAATATATTTAATTTTCATTAATTTTACCTAAAGATTTTTCAACTGTTTTTTTATCTATAACAAAATTATTTTCAATCCATTTTTCTTCTAATGATTTAAGTTTTTTTCCCAATACTTGGCCAGTCTTATATCCATGTTCTTTTAAATAATCTCCAGAAACTGGAAATTTGGGTATTTCACAAACGTTTACATAGTCTAGTAATGTCTCAATAGTCAAAATTTTAATTTTATCATTTGTACATATCGTAAAAAGCAGTAAATCTCTTACATAGTCTTTGCTTGATAAATAAATTAATTTTTTAATATTTTCTTCTGAATAAAATTTCTTAGTTTTAAGATTTTCGAAATTTACCGAAATATTTTTGAATCTACTTTTAATAATATTAGATGTTTTATATTTATGGCAAAAATATTCATGATCATTCAATTTGTCCAAAATAAGCAATGATAGAATTAAATGAGCGTCATACTTAGATTTAAGTTTTTGATTTAAACCATTAAGTGTTTTTAATCTTTCATAATACTTAAATTGTGGAAAAATATTTACAATAATCTCCTTAGAAATTGTGTTGGAAAATAAATTGAATAAATTTTCTAACACTAGAATTTTTTTTAATTCATCGAATATTCTTTCATTTGAAACTTTATTTAATCCATTTATATGCTTTTTAATTGATCGAATAACATTCTGATCATGATCTGTTTTACTGTACTGTGTAAAAAATCTAAAGTATCGTAAAATACGCAAATAATCTTCTTGTATCCTTTCGTCCGATGCGCCAACAAATTTTATTTCTCCATTTTTTAAATCTGATATTCCGTTTAGAGGATCAAAAATTCGCCCTTCTATGTCTGCATATATTGCATTTATTGTAAAATCTCTTCTCAAGGCATCTTGTTTCCAATTTGTAGTAAATTCTACATTTGCATGCCTACCATCTGTTGAAACATCTTTTCTTAGGGTTGTAATTTCAATTTTTTTTTTGTTCAGAATTGCCGTTACGGTCCCATAAGAGATTCCTGTATCTATAACTTTAATATCTTCTTTATTAAGTCTTTCCTTAACTTCATTTGGTTCGAGAGATGTTGCTAAATCAATATCATTAATATTTTCACCACAAATTGCCTTCCTAACACATCCTCCCACAAACCTAACCTTATTTTCTTTTCCAATTTCGTTAAGGTGTGAAAAAATTGTTCGAGCCTCTTTTATATTTTCTAGAAATTTGGTGCTTTTGTCTGATCCAAATTTTTTATAAAGAAAATGGTCAGTTTTTAAAATAATATTTTTTATTTTCTTAAACATTTTTTGGCTGGGGCGCTAGGATTCGAACCTAGGATGGTGGTACCAAAAACCACTGCCTTACCGCTTGGCTACGCCCCAATTTAAGTTTGAGATATACCACAAATGATTTATTTTATATAGTTTTTGATACAGCAGACCAGTATTTTGGATATTTCAACTTTATCAATTTTTGTGCATAAGTTGCATTTCTCATATTAGAAAATATTCCGATACAAGCCGATCCTGAGCCAGTAATTCTTGAAAAATAACATCCTTTTTGAGATTTAATATAGTAAACAATTTTTTTAATTTTTGGATAAATTTCAACTACAGTTTTTTCTAAATCATTATGTTCTTTTTTTAAAAAATTAATTAATTTCTTATTATTTTTTATATAAAAGAAAGATTGTGGTTTTAGCTTACTTATTTCTCTATTTTTTCTATATATTTCCCTGGTTGAACAAATTAAGTTTGGATAAACTATTAGTAAATTGAGTCCAAATTTCTGATTAAGTCTCAATATTTCGTTTCTCTTTCCAGTTAAAAAAGTATTTCTTCTTTCCAGACTTATCGGCACATCAAAACCTATTTGGGTTGCTAATTTTTTTATTTTATTTTTACTTAATTTTAATCTCATCTTTGAACCAAAATAATTCAATAAATTTGCAGCATTAGAAGATCCTCCTCCTAAACCAGAACCATGAGGTATGTTTTTTTGTATATTTATTTTAAAAGCTTGATTTTTAAGTAATTTAGTTTTTCTAAGCAAATTTAATATTTTAGTTGCTGTATTTGATTTCTTGCTAATACCTTTTTTAAACTTTCCAGAAAAAGTTATTTTATCTTTACAACTTCTAATTTTAGATATTGTTATTACATCATATAAATCACAAAAAGTTATTAATGACATTATGTTGTGATAACCATTATTCAATCTTTTTATAACTCTTAAAGACAAATTAATTTTACAAAAAGATTTTATTTTATAATTTTTCACTTAATTAAATTATAATTATCTGGTGACACCAAAAATTAATTTTTTCTTTATATCACCTTTTAATTTTTCTTCAGCTTTTTTTAATTTTAAAACATTGTCCCAAATATATCTGGCTTGAATATTTTTTTTTAACATCCACAAAGCATCAGCGTAGTGATCATTAATAATGGGATCAGATGGTAATAGTTCTACAGCTTTTTGCAAAAAAAATTTGGCTTTATCATAATCTTTTTTTGCATAATAGGCCCATCCAAGTGAATCAATTATATAACCATCGTTTTTTCTTAGTTCAGTGGCTTTCTTTAACATTTCTAGTCCTCTGTCTAAATTAATGCCTTTGTCAATCCATGAGTAGGCCAAATAATTTAATACGTGTGCTTGATCTGGTAATATTTTAAGAGATTCGATTAGATCTTTTTCTGCATTTTCCCAATCACCCAATCTTTCGAGACTTGTTCCTCTTCGATCAAATATTTTTGGAACTAAAAGGTGGTCATTTTTTATTTTTTTCAAAGCTAACGAATAATATTTTATAGATTCTTTATAATATTCGTTATCTTTGTAAAAGTTTGCTAATTCATAATAATGTTCGAAGTTTGGATTTGGTAATAAATTAAAATCATCTTCTAAGCTGCTAACCGAATATTTTTTTCCTTTTTCATTCAGTAAAATTGAAGCAATATTTTTTGATGCGTGCCAAGAATATGCGGACCCTACTGACTTAAGAGAATAATAAATATTTTTCGATTCTTCAAATTTTTTTTGATAATAAAAATTTTCAGCCAAAAGCGCTTTGTTTGGTAAAAATTTGTCATTTAAAAAAAGAGAAATTTTTAGATAAAAATTTGATAATCGATATTCTTTTTCACTCAAATACAAATTGGCCATTACATAAAAAAACTCAGCGAGTGAATCTTTTGGATTTTTACAATCAAAAAAATTTCTTATTTTTTCTTTTTTGTCATTTAGAAAAAAAAGTTCAGTCTGTTTAATGAGCAAATTTGAACTATATTTCTTTCTGCTATTTATAATTATTTTTTTTGCTTCGGTGATTTTATTTTTTGATAATAAATAATTTATTAAAAAAAAATTATATCTTGATAAATTATAATCTTCATCTTCAATTAATTCTTCTAAAGATTTTTGGGTAGCGTCACTATCGAAATAACACTGCAAAAAAATATTTTGTGTCTTTTTTAAATGATTGTAGGAACCTGGAATTTTTTTAATAAATTTATAACTATCTTCTTCATTTCCCTGAGATGCATGGGTCCAAGCTATCAAAACATTGCCGATAAAATTATCAAAAACAAGATTATATCGTGAAATTTTATTTAACCTTTCAAAATATTTTTCTGCTCTTTTGTAATCTTTTTTTATAAAAGAATTTAATCCCAATAAAAGATCAGCTTCAAGAAATAATTCATCTTCGGTCCATACTTTTTTTGAAAAAGCAAGCGCTTGTTTAAATTTTTCAAGCAAAATAAGTGTTCTGATAAATTCAATATTATATTGTGCGTGTCTATTATGTATTGGCTGAACTTTACCTAAATATTTAAAAGCATTGTTATCGTTATGAACTTGATTTATGGATATTATCCCCGAAAAATAATTCGAAATATCTTCCTTTTTATATTGAATGCTACTTTCTTTTGCAAAAACATCTGACTTAATCAACAATGTGGTTAATAAAAAAAATATAATATAAATCTTTTTAATAAAAAATTTCATATAATATGCTTTATAAAATGAAAATAAATTTAAATCAAAAGTTAATTAATCTCATTGAGTATTATAGTTTAATTAATGCAAATTTTTTACTAAGTAATAGTCCACTAAAAAGAAAGGTTGACAGTACAACTCTTGCTTTTGTTGGAACTAAATTGGAAAAATTAAATAAATTAAAAAAAAAAATACAACTGATAAAAAATTGTAACTTAAAAAAAAATGCAACTAATTTAGTTTTTGGTGATGGAAATATTAACTCAAAAATAATGATT
>Ga0187833_10003811_pt1 | contig 15033 bp, 12 predicted proteins | sample ETNtaG_37_FD_167968 | JGI IMG/M metagenome (GOLD analysis project Ga0187833, IMG submission 167968) | Marine microbial and viral communities from oxygen minimum zone, Eastern Pacific Ocean - ETNP2014_SV_400_PacBio MetaG (Illumina Assembly) | ecosystem: Environmental > Aquatic > Marine > Hypoxic... | reverse complement strand
GCGATCCGTCGATTTCTGCGAGTCGGCGGAGGTCTCGGACCTCATCGTGGCCGTCGATGTCGAAGTTGATGTCCGGGAGTACCTCGCTGGGGAGGAACTCGGTACGGATCCGGGTCGGGTCGGCCTCCGGGGTCGCATCCCAGTCCGCTGCACAGCCGTGCCCGACCGCGTAGGTCGGAACGTTCCGGTAGAGGAATGCCTGCTCCGCGTCCTCATCGTCGAGGGCCCCGCCGCCCGCGGTCGGATAGGGCAGAAACGACTCGGCGGTGCACTCGACCCTCACCTGGCACAGCACTGCTGACTCGTCGATCCGGTTGTTCTCGGTCTTCTCGGCTGTGTTCACCAGTGCCACGGTGACGAGATGGTCGCCACCGTGGGGACGCCACCGGGAGGTGATCTCGGCTCGCCCTCCGAGGACGGGCATGCGCTGCAGTCCGGCCTCATCCGCTGGCTCCAGGAGGATCGGGTCCGAGTCGTCAGCAACGTCCCGGTGCTGCCACTGTTTCCCGTTCGGCTCGTAGATGGCGGCCGAGATTGAGGCGGTGAGGGGAGACCCCCCGGGCAGCAGGAATGAGAGTCCGACGGAACTCGGCATGTGCTGCGAAGAGAGAACGACGGGATCGTCAACAGCCTCGTCGTGACCTACTTCGGTGCTGCCGTCAAAGACGTCCCCATCCATGACCTCTTCCATGTCCGCCCTCTGGGGAAACAGGAGTCCCATCAGGTACCGCTTGGAGGGTGGGTCATGCAGAGTCTCCCCCGGACCGCCGATCGGTCCGATCAACTGCGCCCCCAGGTACTCGACGATCCGTTCCCGGTCGGGGGCGGGCTGTGCCGTGGCGTTGGTAGTCACCTGTCACTTCCCGTTTCCGCAGAGCGTCCGCCGAGGCTCTGGATGGGACCGGTCAAGCGGGCTGGAAGGCCCAGCCAGAGTCCTGCACAAGCTCTGGTCATAGCCACATACAACTCGGCAACCCCTTCCGGTTCGAGCGAGGCATCAAGTGAGGGTATGTCAGTGATGCACACGTACGCACTCTCAAGTCCCTTGAAAAGTCCGATCCGGACCGCACCGATCTTTCCGGGTGGACGCCGATTGATCGAATTCTCGCTGAGTGGCTCCACCGTAGACCTGAGGGGTTTAGGGAGCGCACTTATCACCGGGTCATCTTGAGCGGCGCCTCCGGTGAGGATGGTGATCTCGTGCGGTGCGATTCCCTGATCGTCAATTAGTTCGCTCAGATATCCACTCAGTTCGTCGGCCGCCTTACTCGGTTCGGTCCACCAACGCCACAGTGGCACCGGACCGTTCCCGGTGAGGGGGCGGCCCATATCCACGCCGATGATTCTCTCGACCTCAGCGACAATGTTTTTCGTGTTCCTGCAGTTCTCGGGAAGGTGGATCAGCGAGTCCGAATAACCTTCGATGAGTTCAAGCGCGTCCGGTTCGAAGACGCCGAGGACATCCGCCTGGTGGTTCTGGTCGAGAAAAATCCGCCACAGGCCGTTCTCGAGCCCCCCGGTGAGGTGTCCATCGAGAGCGGTCAGATCCTCCAGGTTCATGAGGTCCTGTCCCTCATCGACTATGAGACTCTGACAACTGGGTGCCTGATCGAGACGACTGATTGGAGTGACGGTGATGGATTCGTGATTCATCCCCACCTGACCGGAGATGAAAGCGGCCAACACCGACGAGCGGCAGACCACCGTGACTGTGTGACCACCAGCGGCCTCCCTCCGAGCGGCCTCCGCGGCGAGAAAAGTCTTACCGGTCCCGGCTCCGCCATCACAGATCAACCGACTGGCGGCTTCTGACGCGTCCAGGTACCGGTACTGGGCCTCGGTCAGCGCGAGGGTCTGCTCGCTCAGGTCGTCGGTTCGACGCCTCAGAGAGGGGAGTTGTTCAAAATCGGGTCGTACCGCTTCGACAATCAATTTGAGGTGGTTCTTGCTGAGTTCCCGGGCCCTCATCCGACGATCGGTTCGTCTCTCCTGCGCGTGTTTCACCAGTTTCTGAAGGGCGACTCTGAGAGCAGTCGGTGATTCCATGTCGATGGTGTCGATGACCTGGGCGGGAGCCCAGTCCGGTGCAGTCTGCGTAAACGAAATGTCAGGGAACACCACCCCCCAACTGAAGGGCACACCTTGGAGCGTTCCTTCAGGGAGAATCTTCTTGAGCCGCTTCAGGAGAGCGAACAGACCCGATTCCGCCTGTTTGAACGGACCTTCATTATTCCGGTGGTCTTTGCCCCAGCGGTCCCGGTAGATCCAGATTCCGTCCTCGAATCTGATACCACCACCTTTCACTTCGAGGGCGAGGAGTCCCTTGGGGGTTACCATCAGAAAGTCGATCTCTCCAACGGTTTTGTACTCGTGCCACGAGAGCCCGATCGAGTGAAGTGCCACCCAACCCTCAAGGCCCACCTGTTTGAGGAGTCCATGGAGGCGCTTCTCAGCGGAACTCTTGGTAACGAGACTAATCTCAGGCGGGATCACTCGCACGACATTTCCCCGGGGTTGCCGTTGTGTAACTAACACATTGTAAGTGACCGAGACTCCTTCACCAATAGCTGACAGGCCCTCTGGCATCGTCACTGATCAGCACTCTCCCGGTTCCATCATCGCCATCACCGCTCAGCGCCTTGGTCATCTCTGAGTACCACACAGGGATGCCATGGCCCGATGAGTTCCCGGAGCCGCTCTTCGATCGTCTCCCCCACCCCCCAGGTGGGCCTCGAGAAGAATGGTGGACACCGGTGAGGACAACAGACCCGGGATATCCGGGATCCCGCTACCCGGAGGACCTGCGATCACATGGCCGAAGACACGCTCTCCATCGGTTCCGAACAGAAGTGTCCGTTGGCCATAACGGCCCAACTGCCGTTTGCGGAGGGAATCGGGAGGATCGGTGCATCCGCTCAGGAATCCGGAGAGCCTCGCCTCCGGATACTGGAAATAGTGGATGAGTTTGATGTTAGGGGCGGTGACTTCCCGATCATCAGCGGTGATCCAGACCCAGTCGAGGTGAAGCACCATCTTCGGTCTGCCCGGACTACTGCCGGCCCTGGTGCTGCTAGCACTCCCGGATCCCTCTGACAACCGGCCGCGCAACAGGTTCGCCATTCCATCGAGACTCGGCGAGATGTAGATCTGGTTCTTGTCATTGTCGTTTAGCGCGAGGTGCTTGACGAACAGACGCCGGACTCCACGGCGTCTGAACCTGTCAAAGAGAGCCGTCTTCGGGAGGGCCCGACGCACGAACTCCTCGCGGGAGGTGTCGCCCCGCTGCTCATCCATCAGCTGCAGGGTCTCGGTGTCTATACCAAGGACAGTTCCGCCCTCGGGCCGATCGTTGGGAGATCCATTCAAAGGTCAGCTCCCGACGCTAGGGGCGGGACGTCCTGACCGGCGGCCACTGGAGCCGCCTTGTGGTCCGTCACTAAGATCACGGGATGACGCTAATCGCTGTTGGGCAGGGCGTGGATCAGAGCCCAGCCGAGCTGTCAGGTCTTGCAGCGCTCGATTGGGTCATGGTTGGTGACGAGCAGATAATGACGTTCCTGACCGACGAGTACTTCTCGGACTGGAAGGCACAGGAGAACCTTCGAGAAGCCGATGGAAGACCCCGGCGCCGACCGAAGGGACCGAACGGTGAACCATGAACCCCCGGTCATCGCAACCGAGAGGCTCGAGCCCAGTGCACGCATCTTCGAAGTGTTCCGCAACGCGGGTTACGAACTCCCTGCAGCCATTGCTGACCTCGTGGACAACTCTCTCGATGCGGGTGCGAAAAATATTCTGATTCGTTTCGTCAGGAACACTTCCTCACTCGAACGGCTCCAAGTGATCGATGACGGGCGGGGGATGACAGAGGCCGAAGCCCGGGAGGCGATGCGCTTCGGCAGCGAGAAGGAATACGACGAGGACGCACTGGGAATGTTCGGCGTCGGGCTGAAGTCAGCTTCCCTGAGTTCCGCCGACAGCCTGATCGTCATCTCTCGGACTCGGCGCAATGGCACAGTAGGTCGTCGGTGGACAGCCACAGGAGCTGCCGCTGACTGGACGAGCGACATCATCGACCCGGACTGGGCGAACAACCGGCTCAGTGAAATCGATGCGCCCGAGGTGAAGTTCTCAAGATCAGGAACCCTCATCGAATGGGATGACGTCCACGACTTCGGCAGAGCGTCGAGTACCGGAGACGATCTCAAACGGGGGAAAGCGGTCGACAAGTACCTGAAAAAGCGTTTCAAGGAGGTCCACCGACACCTCGGTCTGCACTTCCATCGCATCATTGAACGCGGTGATGCCGTCATCTGTATCGACACGTTCAATACCGACACCGGTCAACGGGGGCCGATCAGAGAGGTGGAGGCCCTCGATCCATTCGGATACCCGAAGCCCGGCAAACGCGGCTACCCGAAAGCGTTCCGTCTGACCGATGAGAGTTGCGGCGACCTCGAACTCACGGCCCACATCTGGCCCAAGAAATCAAAACTGGACCAGTACCTCCTCGATGGGGCGGCCAGCCGGCAGGGCCTCTACTTCTACCGGAACGACCGCCTCCTCCACGGTGGCGGATGGTGCCACTCGAGAGAGGACGCTGAACCCCACCTCTCCCTCGCACGCGTGGCGATCGATCTTCCGAAGAGTTGGCAGTCGCTGATCCGTATCCGCTTCAACAAATCTGGTGTCGAGGTCCCCGCCTCATTTGCGGACGCCCTACATGCGGCAAGATCCGTAAAGGGCAACAGGCCATTCAGCAGGTATGTCGACGACGCGGACTCCCTCTACCGCGACAGGTCAGGCAGCACTCCGGTACTGAAAAAGATTCTCCCACCGGGCGGAGGAATCCCGAGCGCTGTCCGGGGGGAGATCGAGAACAGCTTCCCCCTCCACCGTCTGCCGCCGGTGGAAATCGTCTGGAGAGACCTACCGTCGAACACTTTCTTCACTGTCAACAGAAGCCCGAGAAAGCCCGCAATCACAATCAACAAGAAATACCGCAGAGCAATCCTCGCTGAACGTCACGCTACCGGGGTAGACGCCCCGATGCTGAAAACCCTCCTTTTCCTGACCCTCCAGGAACACTGCTCCAAGGAGCGTGTCACAGCGAAGGACCACCTCTATCTGAATGCGCTAGACCGGATCCTTGTCCAGGCGGCAAGTCGCGAGTGATGACAGAACCCGTCAGGACCTCCGGTCGACACGTCGGCTGGGACCACATCGCCGAGCTGCTCGCAACGGGGGCACCATCGACGACGCTGGTTCACGGTTCCCCGGAATGCGAGATCCGGATCGGCGAGAACGCACAATCCATCGCGCTGTGCATCCCAACCACCGAAGACTCAAAACCCTCGCCGCTTCAGGAACGTGAGCTGCTTCTCCGGAAGAAACAGAACAGAGGGAAGTGGCATATCGAGCTCTCGACCCGGAACCCCAACCTCTTCAACGAGTTCTACACCTTCGCCTGTCTCGTGGTCGACCGGGTCCAGATAGACGGATCCGAACCACTGAGAGCCATCGACGAGACAAGAAATGCCTGGACGGACCTGCTCCGACCAAGGGGGCGACTGAGCAGCGAAACCGAAGTGGGTCTGATCGGTGAACTGTGGTTCCTCCTCTACACAGCCGATCAACACGGCGCAGAGATGGCGGTCAGAGCCTGGAAAGGCGCCCAGTCAGAGGAACACGATTTCGGACTTCCATCTGTCGACGTCGAGGTCAAGACGACGGTCAGCGAGACACGCCGCCACATGATCAGCAGCCTGACCCAGATGGTTCCATCACCCGAGCGCGAACTCCTCCTCCTCTCCGTACAGATCACGACGGTCGGCGCCGACCAGAACGACGCCCTGGGACTGGCGCCGCTGATCGACGAAAGCCGAACTGTGGCCTCTGAGGCCGGACCGGAGACAGCCAAACGACTGGAGACCCTCCTGGCTGGACTCGACTGGCGAGATGAGGACCGGGATCTCTATCCGCGGCGTTTCCGACTGCGTTCCGAACCAACACTGATCCCGGTCGATGATCGGTTCCCCGGTCTCGTCCCCGGTCTCCTTCTCTCTCTCGGAGAGTTGCGCAACCGGATAATCCAAGTGAACTACCGGATCGACGTAACCGGTCTGGGGTGTGAACTCCGCAGCGGCAGCGGAACCAGCCTCCTGGGGGCCTGATGAGCGACACGATCACTGAGCTGCAACTCCTCGAACAGGCACTCGGCGGGATGTCCATGGGACCAGCCAGCCTCGCCAGTTCTCTTGTTTTCTACGGCGGCCAGGCGGATAACCCCCCTCTTACCCCCGACAACGTCCTGGAACGGATAACCCGCGATGCGGGATCAGCCCTCGGTCGAGCCTTCCAACTGAAGTTGGTCGGTTGGGACCACGAACGCGGTGACGAATCGGGACACGATTGGACCAACGGGACGGGACGGAACACCGCTGAGCGCCGGACACTGATTCTCAACAAACTCGGCCTGGAACACGGTGTCGATCAGATCAATACAACCTTCCGGGTGGCCCTCGTCGAGGAGCCACTGGTCATCGCCGAACAGCACGAGCACTGGTACCCGGCACATGTCAAACCCTTCTACTGGGACCGCTACCTCAACTATCTCGATAAGAAGAGGAGGTACGAACCGGCGGGCCTGGTCTCTCTGGATCTCGCCACCACCCAGGCGATCTCCCGGCTGAGTGACCCGCAGCGACCCGAGGCCTACCAGTCCAAGGGCCTCGTCGTCGGATACGTCCAGAGTGGAAAGACAACGAACTTCACAGGCCTGATCGCCAAAGCCATCGACTCCGGATACCGGCTGGTCATTGTTCTCTCAGGAACCCAGAACATGCTCCGGAACCAGACCCAGCGACGGATCGACATGGAACTCGTCGGTAAGGAGGGGATCCGCCCGCTGAGTGACCCCGGTCAGGCACACGACTACGACGACGATCCTGACTGGGAGAAGTGGTTCATCGAGTACGGAGATGCTCCCCGCTCCCTGGAGGGCACCAACATCACGCGACTCACCGGCGAGACGCAGGACTTCAAGCTCCTTCCACGTGGCCTCGACGACATCCTCAATCCCGGGTTGGAGCGATTCGCGGAGGACAGGCCCCTCTACGCCCTCGAGAACCTCGAGCGTTCCAACGCTCGCCTCATCGTGGCGAAGAAGAACAATCCAGTCCTGAAGAAACTGGTCAGAAACCTCCAGGGAATGCCCGAGATGGTTCGTGAACAGGTACCCGCCGTCATCATCGACGACGAGTCCGATCAGGCCTCCATCAACACCCTCCGACCCGAAAAGAAATGGATCGAAGATCAGAAGAAGCAACGCACAGCGATCAACGCCCGGATCAGCGAGATGCTCGACATCCTGAAGAGGAGTCAGTACGTGGGGTACACGGCGACCCCCTGCGCCAATGTCTTCGTCGATCCGGATGACCCGAAGGACATCTTCCCCAAGGACTTCCTTATCTCCCTGCCCCGGCCACCCGGGTACATGGGGGTCGCCGATTTCCACGACCTCGACGACCTCTTCGACCCGAACCCCGAGCATGACCTGACCAACGAGGAGGCCCACGTCCGGAGCCTGTACCGGGCCCAGGGCGAGGACCAGGCGGACCTCCAGGAAGCCGTCGACATGTTCGTCCTGACAGGGGCAATCAAATTGTTCCGGGAGTCAATCGATGACAGGTACAGGTTCCGACACCACACAATGCTCGTGCACGAATCCGTGCGAAAGGCGGAGCATCAGAAACTTGCTGAACGAATCCACGAACTGTGGGAGACGTCCGGTTACGACAGCGATACCTGCTTTGAACGACTGAACAAACTGTTCGAGCGTGACCTCCGGCGCGTCTCGGCCGACCGGGGCAAACAGGAAGCGTTCCCCGACACGTTTAACGACCTACTCGGCCCGATCGGCCGGACGATCGGGAAGATCGAGGGCTCCGCCGGCTTCTCGACAGAGGTCGCCCTTGTCGTGAACAGTGACAGAGACAGCACCAACCCCGACTTTGACAAGACAGCCGTCTGGAAGATCATCCTCGGAGGATCAAAACTCTCACGTGGCTACACGATCGAGGGCCTCACGATCTCGTGGTTCCGGCGCCGCTCCAGCTACGAGGACACCATCATGCAGATGGGCCGCTGGTTCGGATTCCGGCCCGGATACCAGGATCTCGTCCGCCTCTACATTGCCCGGAGCGAGCCCTACGGAAAGAACAACAACCGACACCTGGACCTCTACGAGGCCTTCGAGGGAATCTGCCGGGACGAGGAGGCACTCCGCCAGGAACTCCGCCGATATGACGAAGGTGGAATCACACCCAGGCAGGTCCCTCCCCTGATCCAACTGAGTCACCCCGACCTGTTGCCCGCGGCACCCAGCAAGATGTGGAACGCCAGGATCAGATCGAAAAACTTCGGGGGAACCTGGATTGACCGGACCCTGGTCAGTTTCGACGATGACGATCTCGTTCATAATGCGAAACTGATCGACGAACTGGTCGAAGGCGCCCCCTGCAGGATTCTCGATGCTGAGCCCCTACCGACGCCGAAACTGACTCCGATCACGGCTGCCACATGGGTAGTGGACGGCGAACGGTTCCGCGAAACGATCAGCCGCTACCGCTGGACCGAGAAGCACCGTGTCACCCTTCTCAAGCTTGAGCTCGAGTTCCTTGCGGGCGAGTTCGGTGATCCGGAGGTAGACGACTGGGTCGTCATTGCCCCTCTACTCAGCAGGGTAGAAAATGGCACCTGGCCGGTAGGGACCGAGGCGATCCCCATCGCCAGGAGATCGGTGGATTCCCGCGACAGGATAAAGGTGTTCACGACACCCAGGGACAAGATCGCGGCCGAGCTCATCATCGGCAAACGGGTGGCCGACCAACCGTCACCCCTTCTCATCGAACTGACCGCAGAACGGCGGGGTGTGCTTCTTCTCTACCCGGTCAAGGCCACTGGACGCGAAACGGATCCAGATACTCCGACAATGGGGCTCTCCATTCTCCCCCCCTTCAACTCCATGCCGAGACAGACCCGATTCGGGGTCAGGCGACCCGAGGTAGACGACATCGTCGTCGATTGACCGTTCCGCACAGTACAGAGCGAGCACCCTGCCGATCGTCCAGATCAGATCCCCCCTCCGACACTACGAACCCATAGGTCACAGCGTTTTCAGACCCCGAAAACCCGCCATTTGGTGGCACCGTGGTGGCACGCGGACGCATAGGTGCTGGGCGTGATCTTTGGAATTAGAGCTTTACAGCATCACACCGGAAGCGAGTTCTTCGTTTGCTCGATGTAGTTCGCAAGGACGCGACTAGCTTCACGGATTGAGTATTGGTGTATGTCCTGAGTGGTGCCTCGGTAAAACCGTTGGTGGCGATTGGGTCGAATCTGTTGAGTTGATTTCCGACTGGGAGCCGATCGCACTAGGACCGTTCTCTCTTGATGATCTGAATCGGTGCTTTCGGGGATTATCAAGGAGAGCTCGTCAATCCCAAAGATCGAAGTGGAGGAGTCTGCAGCGCAGACCCAGGGGCGGAACTCAATTCCTGGTTCCCATAGGTCGAAAAAGAGGCTTGGGACCCTTACGACACCCAATTCATCGAGCACGTTTCGCATCTGCGCTCCAGGAGTTCCATGCCATGCCAGTAGAAAGTCTGAATCGTCCGAGGCAATTCGGAACGCCCAATTCCGAGGAACACGCTCTCCTCGCCGGCAATCGAGGTAATCCTCGAAGTCTGGGGGGCCGTCATACTTAACGGAATAGTTACCGTCGAGAGCTCGATCGATCTCTTCGAGAAGGTCGTCGACAGTTGCCTTCCAGCTCTCGTAGTGATCTAGTCGGGTTTGGTGGTCTTTGTGCGTGAAGACGCTCAAGGCGATCTCGGGTTGACGCTGAATGCGCGTCATTGTGTGCTCAATAAGTTCCAATGAGAGTTCGTAGAGCGGGAAAATGTGTCCAGCGGGATCCGATTCTTCAAGTGCGCTGAGGTAGCGACTTCGATGCTCAGCTTTGATGACGAGGGGTGGCCATGCTGCATGGGCCAGAAGAATGTTGGCCAGAAGGCGGGCGGTTCGCCCATTGCCATCTGAGAAAGGGTGTATATCGGTCAGCCACGCATGCACTACGCAAGCGACGAGCGGGCCGAAGTCGTATACATCATGCAAACGTTCGTCAAGCCAGCTGACCAGTTCGCTCATCTTTGACTGGATTAGATCAGGAGGCGTGGTTGACCGCCCATGTTCCTCTTCAGCTGCGTCTAGCCATTCGACGGTGTCAGTTCTTCGCGGACGGTCTTCTCGGCTGATCGCAGCATGGTGAGTGCGGTATTGGCCAGGTGTCATCAAGTGATCGCTGTAGACCTTGCCAGTCTCCAGAATGGCGTTCAGCTCGCGGATCTCGTGTTGGCCGATGCGCATGTCTGGATCGGTAGCCAGTTGGTATGCGAATTCGAAAGCGAGATCGCCAACCTTTACAACCCGTTCATCTCCACGAAGCCCCTCTAGAAGTGTCCGTTCGATGGTTATGTCCCGGTCACCGAGTGAGTGGGAGACATCTTCTCCTAGCAGTAGTCTGGTTCCAACTTCCTGCAGTGGACCCTCGAATTCGAGCCGATTGCTTTGGTGTACGAACGGAATTCGCTGCTGATTCTGGAGCTTCGTTAGACCCCCCAAAGCTTCAAGAGCGTCGTGCACGTCGTCCCACGACTCCTTGTTTTGGAGTCTGCGGTAATTAAGTTCCGCGAAACGCGCTTCTAAGTCTTCCGTAAGTGTCTCGACGGAGTAGGGCGACCCATCAAGGAGCCGTTCGATCTCAGCGAAAGTGGCCCGGCCTTCGTATCTGCTGTCTGCCATTTGGTTTTCCCAATATTTCCTGCAGTTAGGAGGCCGGCGGTCAAAACGCTAGTCCCACTGGTGGCACCGTGGTGGCACGCTGCCGAAAATGGGCGAACAACGTGGGACAGCATGCACACCGGAGAATTGCTGTAGAGAGATCCGCCCCCACAAGATCTACCGAACTGAGATCTGCGTTTCGAAGATCTGCCCCAGCCAGAGTCGCTCCGGACAAGACTGACTTTCGAAGGTTCACACCCTCAAGATTTGCCTCACGGAGATCCGCGTTGACAAGAATCACACCAGGTCCGACTTCGTAGCCGTTAACTTTCACAACTACAACGTTAGGTACAGGCGAGAAGAGCCGCCAAAGAGGGCGAGGGAGTCGGTGAACTATGGCCATGAACCCACCTAATTGGCGGACCTTTCACCAGCGCCGTCATGGACGGCCACTGACTTGCGCTGCTGGCATCCAACCCCTGAGGACCTGCGATAGCGATAACCGGGGGTGACATCCCCTGACAGCAGCCTGGAGGCCCTTCTGGCTGTCCTGCGGTGGTGGTGGTTTCCATACTGCCCCCAATGGAAGGCGCATGGCCTCCCGTTCAGGGGGTTCTGGATATGTAACCGGTCCTAGGGGGCGTACTACCAAACCTCGTTGACTCGGTCACACCTGGTGGTCGAACCGGCTGGGATAAATCCAGCGTTTCGCTGGGATAGACCCCGGCCCCCCAGTCCAGAAACCCTTCACATACTGGGCAAACACAAACCTGCCGAGACCCCCGGGTGGATGGTTTTTGAGGATGTAGTCCTGCTCGCCGGGGGGCGAGTTACTAGAAGTAAATCGTCAGTTCCACCTACAAGGCGCCAAAGAACCGCCGACGCAGGGACATGCTGCGCGCCGTAGCCTCATTGAGCCCCTGTCTGAAAGTGCTTCTCGGTTTCCTGACGATTGAGGACATGCGTCGCATCCGGATCAAAGCGTTCTTCCCAACCGTCAACAACCCATTCGGGCATGACCCAGTAGGTGAACCCATCAGATAGATCGACGTACTTCCACACCTGAGGGCTCTTGAAAAACGGTCGGATCACCCCGGTGGTAGCCAGGAGTTCCCGCATGTCAAGCCACAGGGACAGGTAGTCCTCCCTGAAGTGGGTCATCAGATACTGATGCTCTAACGGCCCGGTGTACTCAACAGTGGTACGGAAGTCGGCCATTGCCAGACGCGGTACGACATCCTCGAGGGTCACCTTGTCGATTCCACTACTCGGGATGGAAGGCGGCCTCTGTTTCGGACGCTGTCTGGAGGAGTTCCTCGAGAACCGAGTCATCGACAAGCAGGTCGAACGAGAGATGCTGGTACTCCTCAAAGTTCTGAACTTTGCTCGAGTCGAGGCCAGAGAAGAATTCGATCAGAGGAGACCAGCGCTTGTCCCCCAGGTGCGAAGCGTGGCCCGACCATCCGCCCCTGAAGTCACCGCTCGTATACATGGCGAAGAGTGCCGGGAACATCTCGTCACGGCAGTAGAAGAACGTTGACCCGTGGATACGACCGAACCCGTGCCAGCACTGCCAGCCCTTCTCATCGGCGTGAGCGAAGATCCTCTCGGCGATTGGCCCATAGGCGGGCTTGGTCTCAACGATCGCTTCAATGAAACTCTCACGGGTCCACCTTCGCTTCTCACGCGTCTCGATCTTGACGTGTCTCTGGAAGTCGTTGGGTCTGCACACAATGTCGAAGATCGGCGCAGGTGCGGAGTCGTCAATTGTCAGGGTGCTCACAGATACCGCAAAGAACGAAAGTCCCTCATCGCTGTTCGAGTTCAACCAGTCGAAAACCTGACGGTGCTCTTCTCGGAATTCCTCCGCGATCCAGATGACGACCGACGCTTCGAGACCGGCTGCATAAACAAGCGACTTACCGAGGTGATCGTGGTCGGATCTCTCAAACTGATTCTCGATCGCAACAGTACGACCGTCAGGGTCACAGGCCTGGATGTCCAACGAGAAGGACCCGATTGTTATCTCGGTTCCAACCAGAGTCAGAGGAATGCCGATCTCGTCACCGAGGAGATCGAGGTTCTCAGCAAGCCAGGGAGTGAAGTGCTGCGCCTCGTGCTTGAACGCCTCTCGCACTCGATGCCGTCTAGCTCTACCGAGTTTCGGTACGAATCCATCTGTCACAGATAGATCATGCCAGTTAACTGCGCCAGTCTGCATGGGGGCTCCTAGATACACCAATCATGAGGGTCTTCTAGCCCCTCACCCGGCAACTGCTATTGACGGTGCCAGCCAGCCCTCTTCGAGAATGTCGGCGTCGCAACCCCGGCAGAACCAAAAGGCGTTCTCATCGGAGACAACGCACCCGCCAAGTCGAACCTCGTCTTCGTCCATTTGCCGGAAGAGTTCATCATCCGGTGAGTGGTGACCCCACAGGTAGGCGCCAAACCGGGTGCTGCCACAGGCCGGACACTTGTCGGGCGGCTCCGCTTCGACCTCTTCTTCCCAATCTTCTTCGTCGAGGACCTGATCGTCAGTCGACATCTACAACCTCCTTGTTGATGGCCTCAACGAAGCCATCAACAGCTTCAGCATCGTCGGGATCAAACGGTTGGGCAACCATCAGGACGGTCTCGACCTGCCAGGTGTGATCGCACCCTGCGCAGGCGAAGAACGGGTTTCGGGCTATGACCCGACCGGCGTCGTCCCGGTCGTAGTCGAAGGTGAACGACGGCCCGGTCTCGACTGAGCCGCACTGCGGGCATTCCGTGTACATGACTGCCTCCTCATCGTTTCTGGCGTTGCCACCGATGCCGCAGGGCGGCCGGTTGGCGGACCGTCACAGGGCCAGGCCCCTCAGATCCTCTGGATGATTCACCCCCATTATCCCACCAAGGTGTGACAGCGTTAACTGGGCAGGTCGAGGTGGGGTACTCCTGATTCGATAGCCGCCGGGGCCTGTTTCGCCGTACAGGCGTCGAGAACACTCGGGCCGTCCATGCTCTGGGCCATCTCGTCGATGACTGTGACTGCCTGCTCACCGGTGAGGCCCTGGTGGTCGACGAGTGCAGCGAGTACCTCTTCGCACTCCTTGGCGTTCAACCCGGGAACGAAGCTCAATGCGACCGGGTCGAAAGTCGGACCGGCCCCGCTCATGCCACCCGAACCAGGCCGGTAATATCCGGCGACCTCCCAGACGTATTCGTTGGGCCAGCCCAACTGCCATAGTCTCCCTGTTCTGCGTGAGTAGGTGCCGTCCTCGAGGCGTTCTTTGCCCTGGGAGACCGAGCAGCGGATCGAACAGGTCAGGAACCGGTCGGGCCGCTTGACCTTGCGCCCACAGCGGCCGCAGCGCCCGTGGACCTGGGGTTCAGGTTCGTTGGCGGCTTCTCGTAACCATTCGACTGGATCTCGCTCAGCGGCCCGGGTCAGGGTTGAGGCGTCGAGTGCAGCGTTGCCCAGGGTGGCCTGGCGGATCTCGACCCACGGGTCCTCGGCCAACCGATCCAACAACTCGGGTGCACAGGCCTCATGCATGGCCACGATTCGACGCACCGTGGGATGGGCGTGACCGGCCCACCAGGCAAAATCAGTCGATGAGACTGTCCAGAGCCGTTCATCGAGGTCGACCCATTCGCCCTCGGGTTTGAACGGATCAGAACGCTCAGGCTCAGGGTGGCCCAACACCATCGCCCAGACGCCACCACCGTTGCGGAGGTCATTTATGACCGACGTCCAGCGAGACAGCTCTTCGGCTGCCGTGTCGCGTTCCACAGGTGGTGCAGGGTCGGCGAACAGGTCAGGAATATCAGTAGTCACGGTTTCTCCCATCGTTCCTGGCGTTACCACCTGACCGGCAGTGCCGGCTGGTTGGTGGACCGTCACAGGGCCAGGCCCCTCAGGTCCTCTGGATGGACAAATAGAGTCTCCCACACCGGTGTGACAAGAGGACGTCGCAACAACCTCACCGCGAACGCAACGGAGTTGAGAGCACAGTGGACAACGGTCTCATTGCCCCGCTGTAGGGACTGCCAGAACGGCCTGACCAACTGGGGCTATCTACCGGGCAGCCCTGCCAGAACGCCTTGTTGTGTTACTTGACTAACTGGCCGAGGCTTACATCCTCGGCGAACCGTTTGGCCTCTTCCCGACTGATCTCGTCGATGTCGGAACGTTCACCGAACCGCCAA